>Ga0247772_1000010_pt1 | contig 187441 bp, 132 predicted proteins | sample UWRJL151409C6_FD_179945 | JGI IMG/M metagenome (GOLD analysis project Ga0247772, IMG submission 179945) | Plant litter microbial communities from Arlington Agricultural Research Station in Wisconsin, United States - UWRJ-L151-409C-6 | ecosystem: Environmental > Terrestrial > Plant litter >...
CTGTGGCTCGACTCTGCCTCGAGCCGCACCGAGACCATCATGCGCGATGACAGCGGCAAAGGGTCGCTGGAGACCGATCACGCTCGAGCCACACACGCGGAGGGTCAGACCGTCGCCATTCAGGGCAGAGTGGTCGACGCGCGTCTCGAACCGATCCCCGATGTCTGGCTCGAGGTTTCTTCGAAGCTGACAGACGCTCCGCGCGCGCTCGATTCAGTCGTACATCGGGTGCAAGTCGGCGAAAGCGGGGAATTCGAAGTGGCCGGCCTGAGGCCAGGTACTTATCGTGTCGACCTGTACGACGAATACGGCAGGCGGCCCTGGGCGAACTCGACAAAAGCCGATGTGGAGGCCGCGCCCGCACAGTTGCTCGTGCGCGCCGCGCGCAATCCGGCGCTGCAGTTGACGGCTGCGGTTTGCGCCTCGAGCATGCGCGGGCGCGCACTGAATACACGAGGGCTAGGGGTGCCCGGCGCTTGGGTGTACGCACACCGCGAAGGGGACGAGGTCGATTCCGCATTTTCGCGCTCGCCGTCGCTCGAGACTTCAGCAGATGGCAGCTTCGAGCTGCGGCGGCTGTGTCCGGGCAAGTACCACGTGAGCATCACTTCGAGCGATCAGAGCGCGAGTGCCGCACAAGGTGGACTGACGGCGAATGATCAGCCGGTTCTGACGCTGCTCGGCCTTTCAACCGTCAGCGGCGTGGTCAGCTACGACAAAGCGCCGGTAACCGACTACGTCATCGACTTTGCGGGGCCCCGCGCGCAGCGGATCACGGTACGCGCGCCGGACGGCAAGTATCGGGTCGCGCGGCTCGAATCAGGGATGTACGAAGTGTTGGTCAGCGCAGAGCATGGTTATGCGCTGGGCATGCTCGAGGTTCTTGCTGCGCCCGAGGTCGAGCACAACTTCGAGCTTCATGCCTGGAAGTCGCTGAGCGCTCGCGTTGTCGATGGCGGCGGCCGACCTCTCGCGGGTGTGGACGTGCAAGTGGTCTTCGAACCGCCGGCAGGCGAGACGGCTGATTTGCTCGGACCGAACGTGCGAATGCGTCGCGCGGCGACTGACGATCGTGGGCGCTTCGAGCTCGAGCGCGTCAGCGACGATCGCGGCTATATTGCGCTGTCTCACGCCGGGAGCGCACTTTTGATCGAAGGCGTCGGCTATGCGAGCCAATTCGGCATGCTCTCCGGTCCACATCCACGGCTCGACTTCGAGCTGAGTCAACGGCGTGGGCAGGACCTCGGACTCGTTCGCGTGCGAGCCGCCAATCTTGCTCGACCAGATCACGTCGAGTAGACTGGGCGTATGCGTGTCCCTGCATCCGAACCGCGAAACCCACGGCTTTTTAGCGAGCTGTGCTGGTTCGTGGCGGGGCTCTTGCCGCTCGCGATCACCAGCTGTGGCGGGCAGAGCCACGCGGATCACGGCGCCGCTGGCGGCTCGAGTGGCGGCGCAGGCACACTCGGCGGAATGTCGGCGGTAACCGCCGGCAGTTCTGCAGCCGGTGGCGGGTCCGGACACGGTGGAGCGGGTGCAGCTTCAGGCGGAGCCGAAACCGCCGGGGAGACCAGCGCGAGCGCCGGGAGTACGCCAATCGGAGGCGGCGGCAATGCCCTGCCCGCCGATGATCGCCCGGCCGCCCCGGAGTGGAAGCCGACGATCTCGCTGGGCACTCCCGGTTGGGAAATGAGCCAGCAGGCGTTTTGCGATCCGCACCAAGGCGCGCCACGCGCCTACGGCGTTTGGGCGGATGCGCGCGGCGTGTACATGGCGGTCTCCGAAGATTGCGGAATCAACGCCGGCTCTGGTGGTGTGCCATGCGGAAAAGAAGGGCTCGGTCTGCATTTCAACGACGGCAATGGCTGGCAGGTGCTGTTTGCTGATTCCAGGGCGGCAGCGGCTCGGCTTCGCGGCTTCCCCGCGGGTCCGCTGATTTTGCTCGGCTTCGGTCCACCGGACACGCAATCGGATTCCGTGTCCTTCGTCTCGGACAGCATGCTTTCGGTCCAGCCACCGCTCGGCCTTGGCGACGGCGCGTCTGGTCAGGGCATCTTCGGAGTGGATGCGGACCACGCCTATGCGTTCGCGCTCCACGTGACTGATTCTCCGAGCACCACGGTCCGCAAATATTCGGCCGGCAGTTGGAGCACGCTGGGCATAGTGCCGATCACCAACTCGCACGCGATTTGGGCGGATGAAAACCAAGTCGTCGTCGTCGGGACGGATCAGGACATTTACGTGAAGAGCGGCAGCGCCGCATTCGCCGCCCTGCCAGACGCACCAGCGGGAGACTATTGGAGCGTTTGGGGCTTCAGTGCACAGGATCTGTGGTTCGGGAATTCGGTCGGACAGCTCGTGCACTACGACGGAGCGTCTTGGAAAGTGGTCCAAACCTCAGCGACCGGTCCGATCTTCAGCCTTTGGGGAGCGGATGGTCAGGTCTACTTCACGGCGGGAGACAGCTTTGGTCGTTGGAACGGCACGAGCGTAGAGACATTGATCGCGTCGACTTCCGGTCTCACGATCGCCGATGTCTGGGGGCGCTCCAGCAGCGAGGTGTTTTTGGCCGTAAGTGACCCCAGCTTCGCCGACTATCAATGCGGTCGCTACTTCGCAGTCTGGTTCGACGGCACCAAGTTCCACCAATTCTGAGACTCGCCCGGGCCCGGCAGCGACGCCGGGCACCCGGGTGAGGCGAATTCAAGCGAGCGTTGCCGAGCTACGGCCGGTCGTTCTTCACGAACGTTTGATTCTGGAGATTCGCGGTCTCGGTCGGCTTGACGTAATCGAGGTGCTTGTTCGATTGCGGTCCAGACGAGAACGCGGGATCGCACTCGTAGCTGGTCGCCCACGTTCCACCGTTCACGACGTTGCCGAGGAAGTTGTCCTCGTTGGCCGCAAACACTCCGGAACCCGAGGTGCCGTGGCAGCCGGGAACGTTGGTGTCGGTGTAGCCTGGTGAAGCCGACGCTGAAAGAGTGTGGTAGGCGGCTCCGCCGATGGCCGTCTTCGAGCGCAGCGGCAGCATCTGAGGCACATTGCCCGGTAGGGTTTGGGTCTGGAAATAGTGATAATTGTTGAGCGGCGCGGAAGTGTTCAGGAGCCGGTAATGCGCCGAGTTATTCGCGGGCATGTACGGGGTGTCCACACCGTTGGTCGAGAGATCCAACACTTCATGGAACCACCAAATTTCGACGTTCAGATTGGCTGAATCGCTCGAGCGAACCGGCACCCAGTTCGTCGTGCTGCTCGGGCGCTGCGGACCGCCTTCTGCGGATGTGCCGCAGCGGATCAGCGCTTGGTCGATGTTGTTGGTGTTCGGGCACGAGACCGGGCCGTACCCGCTTTTACAGCGTTGAATCAAGGTGCACTTGTAGCTCGTGAACCTGTAACCGTTGGCGGCAGACATCGGGCTCGCACGGTACCAGTCGCCGACGTAGTTATTGTTGTACAGATCCGTGACGGTCGTAGATCGCCCCAGGGCGTTCAGATCCAAGGCCGTGGTGTCGAACTGTTCGACCGTGAAGCCTCCACCGTTGATCGTGTAGCCGTCGGCCGCCGCGACGCAGTGGGACGCGGTCACCGCATAGTGAGGGGAGATGAACGTCACGCCGCAGTTCCCGTCGTCCCCCTTGGTCGCCCCGGATGGCGTCGTGTGACGAAGCGCGCCCGTCGACCGGCCCTTACGCGTGGTGTTCGAGGAAGCGGTGAGAAGATTCACGCCATAGCGCGTATCGGTCTCGGACGTGGCTAGGTAGTTCCACTGCAAACGCCCCTGCGAGGTCGCGATCTGTAGCTCTGGACCCTCGCCTGCAGAACCACAACCCCACAAAGTCAGCGCGATCAACGTGCCGCCCGCCGTTGAAGTCAACCCGGCCAGTCTCCACGAAAGCTTGCTCATCCAGTGCATCTCCAGCTGCCCCAATGCAGAACACGCCCATCGAGGCAGGTCGGCCTGTACGTCAACCGACGGGCCGAGGCCGCGGTGATGTCGTCACTCCTCAATCTCCGCAGAGAAGTGGCTCGTAGGCATCGTAAGGAAGCTTGGCACACGTCTCGGGACGGTAACCTTCACGCAGTTGACACTCGCCGTAGGCGATCGAGACCGCTGCCAAACAGCCAGCGAATTCACTGCGGTCTTGCTCGGCTCGACGGCTCAGCCGACCCCGCTGCTCGGCCAAACAGGCGATAGGCTCGACGCTGTCGGTGGCGCACGCGACGGCAGCCAAGGATTGATTGCTGGCGCTCGCCGAACGCACCCGATTCGAGCGCCGACAACATTCGAGATTCATAGCCCGAGCCGCTTCGGCACAGTCAGCGCAAACGCTCTTTGGACCTTGGTTGATCGGCGTGCTCGACAGGGCGCGGTGCTCCACGACTGCTCCGTCCGCGAGCGTGACGGATGCCGCAAAGAAAGCACCGCTGTGGGGCCGCTCGGTGTTGGGCAGCTCCAACGCGGCCGCCGGAGCCACGAAGGTGCCGCGAAGCTCCGCTGAGACGAGGGGCGGCCGCGTGCCGGCATACCCAAAAAAGATCGACGGCTGCAGCGAATAATCGACGGTGCCGTTGCTCAGTTGCAGCTGGTCTCGCACCCACACTTTGATCGGGCCGAGGGTATTGTCGAGCTCGAGTATGGCATTCGGCTGGACCACGAGAGCATTCAAGTAGTACGTCCCGGTACGCAGCCGGAGCACGGAGAAAGGCTCCAGTTCGACGGCGTCATAGCCTCCGGGAGCCAAATCCAATGGCCGAGAATCCAACGCGCGGCTGGTTCTATTGCCCGCATTCGGGGTGGGGAACGTCGACGCCCAGCGATACTCGTCCAGCTCGCAGTTTGGTCGATGCAATACCCCAACATCGATGCGAGCCGCACCGATCTGGAACGCACCACAACCCTCGAGATAGCCCCGCAGTTGAGCGCCATCCGCGATCTCGGTGAGGCTACCTTCCCCATACAGCGAGCCGAGCTGGGCGCCTTGCCCGATCCGAGCCCGACCCATGCTCGCCACGACAGGCTGTAGTTGGGTGTTGCCGAGCAGCAAGCGAGCGCCCTCGCCGATCGTCAGCTGATCGCGAGCAGCGATGGCTATTCGGTTGCGATCGACGCCAAGCGGCACGAAAACCGCGAGCTCCGTCGCAGCAACGCGTTCGGACAAGCGCCCATGCGAGGCAGGAACGAACGACCGTTGCTCTTCGCCCCATGAGCCGTCACTGGCAACGTCGACGCACCCGATGAGCGGTGCCACGACCATTGCTGCACAGCCAATGCGGGCTCGAACCATCTGTCAGTGACCTCGAGAGCGCGAGCGTTAGGGCGGGACAAGGCTCGGGTCAATCGATGAATCGGGCTGTCGACAAGGTGTGGTCACGGACCACTAGAGCCCACGCGGCGCCGCAACCCAGCCCGCAATTCATCATCAGCAATGAGTGGATTGCCGTAAATCGAAGCGGATTATGGCCGGCTCGCCTCATTTTGGTATAGAGCACGGATGCGAATTTCGAAGGGCACGGGTTGGCTCGCCCTCGCGGCATCGTCCACAGCTTGGGTTTGGGGCTGCGGCGATTCGGCGAGCTCCGGGACGAGCTCCGCGGGAGGCTCGTCGGCGCACGCGGGCAGCGCGAGCAGCGTGGCTGGTCAGGCTCCAAGCAACGCTGGCCGCCCAGGCACGATGAATGGTCAGGCGGGCTCGGCCAACGGTGGCTCCGGCGACCAACCCGGGGGCGCCCCGGGAGCCGCGGGCTCGGCGAGTGGCAGCTCCGGCGCGATCAGCAGCGGTGCTCCCGGAACGGCAGGATCTTCGAGTGCTGGCTCGGGTAGCGCGAGCGCTGGCGCAGCGGGCAGTGGCACTCCCGCCAAATCCGCCGGCTGCGGCAAAGCCGCGCCGCTGTCGGCCGCCACTCAACAAACCGCCATGATCGACGGCACGTCGCGGGGATACCTGCTCGTGCCACCGACTCCGTACGACAAGGACACTCCGTACTCGGTAGTGTTCGCGTTTCACGGCGGCGGCGCCAACGGTGCGTCCTTTCGCCCGAGTTTCGAGGCCGAGACCGCCAATCAGGCCATTTTCGTGTACCCGGACGGCGCCGGGGGGGTTTGGGATCTGAAGAACAACGGCTCGGATGCGAAGCTCTTCGATTCGATACTGGCCACGTTGTCGGCCAATTGGTGCATCGATTCCGGTGCCGTGTTTGCTTTTGGTTTCAGCTACGGTGGCTGGGCAGCGACGCAAATGGCGAGCGCGCGCCCGAGCGTCGTACGCGCCATCGCTTCGGTCGAAGGCGGAGGCCCTCAGGGTTCCTCGAACAGCGATCCGCCCGTTGCCGCGATGATCATCCACGGCAAGAACGACACCGCCGAGCCGCTTGCCTCTGGGCAGAGCAGCCGCGATCATTTCCTCAAGGTCGATGGTTGCGGAAGCACACCGACCGCGACCACTCCCTCCCCCTGCGTGACCTACGACGGCTGCAAGCCAAAGAAGTCGTCGGTCGTTTGGTGCGAACACGAAGGCGCCCACGAAGTGCCCGGCTTCGCCCCGGCGGCAATCTGGTCATTCTTCAAGAGCATGCGCTGAGCGCGGCAAGACCACGCTCAGCTTCCGGTATCGCCGCGCCGGGAGCTCAGTACCAGACCGAAGCCCAAGAGCCCATTGCAGGAGAGCTGAGCGGTCGAGCCGGCCCCCTTGCTTTGGTACGCCCCGTACTGGTGGCGTACGTCTCCTGCCACGGGTCAGCGTGGAAGAAGTTGTGGTCCATCATGATGTTCATCACGCAGCGGGCCGTGTCGGAACCAGCGCCTTTTACCGACGACGTGACTTCCGCCGCTGCCTGCGCCGCCCGCGTGGACCACCGCGCCCGAGCCCGCCGCCGAGCCTTTGCCTGCGGTTTCGTTGCCGTCGATAGTGGCCTCCATGGAGGAGCTCCCACCGGCGACCCAAACGAGCGCCTGCTGCGCGCGCAATAGACCTGGCAGAGACTAGTAGCACTCCGCAATACTTCGAGGGCGCACGCTCTGGCGTCGCGATGGCCGATCGAGCTGCGATAAAATTCCGATGCCAGCGCCGCGCGCAAGGCTCGCTCACGGCCTCGAGATGCCCGGCGCAACGTGAGATCGTCGATACATTCGACGTTCGCATCGCAGGCTGCTACGCGCACTCGAATACACGCTATGTTGCACACGAATGCTGCGCGCCAAATGTAGCGGGCGAATGACTCTCGTTGCCGATTACCAATTCGATCACTACGGTGGAAAGTCGTGACCGCCACCTGGACCTGTCCTCGATGCAAGCGCCGCTTCTCGCGCGTGAACCAGCGCCACGCCTGCGGCACCGGGGATCTCGGCCAGGTGCTACGCAATCGCCCAGCCGCCTTGGTCACGTTATACGCTGAATTGCAGTCGTTCCTGAACACGCTGGGCAAAGTCGAAGTCGTGGCCCGCGAACGCTACGTGCTATTCCGAAGCACTCGTATCTTTGCCGACCTGAGCGTGATGACCGATTCATTGCGCCTCGTCATTCACCTGCCGCGCCGCGCCGAGCACGCTCTGTTCGAGAAAGTAGTATCGGATCGCCGGCACGTGTCGCACGTCGTCAAAGTGCGTCAGACGCGCGAGCTTGGCGAAATGAAGCCGTTTTTGCGCGAGGCGTATGAGTCCTCCCTCTCTGCGTGAAGCTTGCGCTCGGGCGTTACCGCGTTCTCACGCACTCAGGGCTTTTGTGCGTGGCTGAATTTGCCAACCGCATTGCACTCGACATTTCTGGGGGGTCAATGCGGCAACATCGAAACTCGCGGCGGCCATTCAGTAGCTGAGATTCTCATCTGGACGGAGTGCATTCAACCGTGCTCTGGTCGCGAATCGCCACAGGGGGCGAGTTGGCTATTTTGGGAGGAGTTTGGTCATGTTGAAGTCCAGCGTTCTGGGATCTCTGGCATTCGTTCCGTTTTTGTTGGTGGGCTGCGGTTCCGATAGTTCAACTAATGACCCGGGCGCTGGAAAGGGTGGAACGAGTGCGGCCGGCGCGAGCGCAGGAGGCGTGAGTGGCGCGCACGCCGGTTCGGGCGGCTCTTCTGGCGCGACGGCGGGCAGGGCTGGAGACACCTCGGCGGCGGGCGAGGCGATGGCGGGTTCGGACGACATGGCCGGCGCAGCAGGCGAGACTCCGGGCTCGGGTGGAGCAACCGCAGGCGCGGGGGGTTCGTCCGCCGGTCATGGCGGGACCGGCGGCAGCGCTGGCGCAGCGGGTGGTTCGGGCGGAGCAAGCGCAGGACACGGAGGCACGGCAGGCATCTCGGGCAGCGCGGGCTCCTCGGGCAACGGCGGCGCATCGGGCGGCACTGCCGGGGCGGGTGGAGGCGCCGCGTGCACCACGACTGCACAGTGTGCCGGCTCGCAAGTGTGTATCTCGAGCGTCTGCACGCCGTGTGACAGCGTGGCATTCTCCTCAGGAACCACCGTGTATTTCGTCGACCCCGCGAACGGCAGCGATTCGAACGGAACAGGCAGCGGCAAGTCCGGCGGCCAGGCGGCGAATGCTTGCGCGTTCAAGACCATCACTCGCGCGTTGCAAGTGATCGGCAGTCCAACTCAGGCGTCAGGCGCAATCGTCAAACTGAAAGGCAACGCAGGCACGGCGTCTGGCGAGACGTTCCCGATCTCGGTGCCGCAGTACGTCGTCATTCAGGGCGCAACCGGGCCCGTGACTGTAACGCTTGCGGCGAACAAGGTCGGTTTCAACTTCGCCGGCACCGGCTCGACGTTGAAGGACCTCGTGCTGGAAGGCGGCGGAACGTCCGACATCGGGGTGCGCGTCGCAACTGCCGATACAACTGCAACATTGGACGCAGTCACCGTCCAAAACACCGCCGCTACCGGCGTGGACATCGTCGCCGGGACACTCACCCTGCTAACCGGCACGACCATCCAATTGGCCGGCACGACTCTGTCTCGTCAAGAAGGGATCACCGTCGAGGGCACGGGGAAGCTCGTAGCCAAGCTCACGACCGGCAAAGTCTCGGTGCTCAAGAACACCGCCCAGGGCATCCGCGTGCTCGACCGTGGTTCGGTGGATCTAGAGGGTGTCGTCACGAGCAATTCGTCGGCGATTCCAACGAGCTTCAGCGGCACGATCGTGGTCAGCCAGAACAACGATGCCAACATCGAGCTCAATCAAACAGGCGCCGGTACGCGGCCCTCGAACACGGTCAAGGGCGTCCTCGCCACCGGCAGTGTAGCGTCTGATGGCCTGCTCATCCTCGGCGGCAGCGTAGCCAACGTTCGCAAGTCGGTGTTCGTCGGCAATGGGCTGAGCGGTATCCGGTTGTTGCACACGGGGACCAAAGCCAACGGTGTCAACGACGTGACCGGCATCGATCTGGGCAAAGCGGCCGATCCTGGCTTGAATGTAGTGCAAGGCGCGAACGATCAGCTCAACAACAAGGGGGCCGGGATTTGTCTCGACATCGATCCGGCGCAAACACAGGTCGTCAGCGCGCAAGGCAACATCTTCGCAGTTCCGGACTGCAGCACCACCAGCGCCACGCTGACGAAAAACATGGGTGACTGCGCACCGGTTGGCAGCAAGCCCAACGATCTGGGCTGGGAGTGGGTGAGCGCCACGAATACGTCGAAGGCCACGGTAGACGCGGCAAAATGCAACTGAACCACGCGCATCCGAAGTAGCGAGCAGCGCCGTCCCGATGCGGAGCGGCGATGACGGGGCTGCGCTACCTCGAATCACGGGCTCGATGCCACATAGGGCTACCCTTTGGCCCGAGCCCGTGGTCGTCGTGGCGAGCGCGCGAGTCCAGCGAGCGACCGGTGCGACTCGTGGCCCAATGCGACCATGCGACCATGCGACCATGCGACCATGACCGAGCGCCGAAGGAGTTTTGCCCGCCTAGCCGCGCATTGGGAAGTACGCTAGGTTGAAGAGAATGCCCAATGCGCCGCATTCCGCCGCCAATGTAGGCTCGGATGCCGGCGGCTTTCGTGTGCTCGGCGGCGGCGATGGTAACTTGCGCATCGCCGCTTGGGGTTACTGGCCCGCAGAGGTGATCAGCGCCTTTCTCGCTAGCGCAACGTCAGCGGCGCAATCGCTCGCGCCCGCTGGCGTGTTCGTATTCGACACCAAGGACCTCAAGCCACAGGGCGCGGAAGGTCAGGAAGCCCTGCGAGTGCTGTTTCGTGCGCTCGCGCGCTTGCCCTTCGCAAAGGGCTTGATCATCCGTGGGAACGCGATGACCTGCATGCAGCTCACACGCTTGCTTCGCGAATGCGAGGTAGACCGGCGAATCGAGTTTGCCGACACACAAGCTTTTGGGAGCTGAGCAAGCACACGGCAAAATCCAGATGTTTTCCCGCAGAACTCTAGATTGGGAGGATCGACGATGGGATCAGTGGAAGACGACGTAACCAAGGTCATCTACAAGTTCTACGACGCGCTCGAAGACCTACTGAGATCGCGAGGCACGGCTTCGATGGTCGAGATTTGGCACCATACGGAATACGCGACTACCTCTCACCCGTTTGGCAGTTGGGCGCGCGGCTGGACAGAGGTGAAGGTCAACTGGGATGAGGGCGCGGCCGTCTTCGACAGCTACGACGGACACGCAAACCGCAGCGATAGAATTGGCGGCATCTACGATCTCAAGGTCGTCGTCCTGGGCGACGCGGCATACGGGACGGGGATCTACCGTTCGAAATTGTACATGTCCGATCGCGAGCTCAACCTATCTCTCAATTGCACGAACATCCTGCACCGCATCGACGGCGTCTGGAAGATCGTGCACCACCATGCGGACCAAGCACAGCCTGACTGGCAAGAAGCGATCGGACGAATGGTCGGAGCTGGGCACAGCTAAGGGCCCGCGAATGGCTGAGTCGGTCGATGTTCGCGGTCGAGGCGCCCTTAACCATTCGCGGGCCCTAACCCGCTTGGGACGAGGCCGCGGCCCGCGTGCTAGCTTGGCGCGCCATGATTCGCCGCCATTGCTCCTTCGCCCAACTTGCGATTGCCGCTTCGCTGGCCGCAGCCTGCCAGGGCGGCGCGCGGGCTGATGCACAGAGTCCGGGCCGCCACGGTGATACTACCGCACGGCCGTCACCGGGCAGCGCGAGCAACATGGCCGCCGGCACTGGAGCATGCGCGACCGGTGCTATCCCGTTTCGGAAGGCCCTCGTCACGAAAATGTACACGGCCGATCCGTCGGCGCACGTGTTCGGCGACACTCTCTACGTTTATCCGTCGCACGATCTCGAAGACAACCCGCCACCCAACGACAACGGCGACCAATACGGCATGAAGGACTATCACGTGCTGTCCTTCGACCGCAGCGATTGCTCGAAAGTCGTGGATCACGGAGAGGTGCTGAACGTGAAGGACGTTCCGTGGGCCTCCAAGCAAATGTGGGCCCCGGACGCCGCACTAAAAAACGGCACTTATTTTCTCTACTTTCCCGCGCGCGACAAAGCCGGCATTTTCCGAATCGGTGTCGCCAAGGGCTCCACGCCATTCGGTCCGTTCACCGCCGAGGCGGAGCCCATCCTCGGGAGCTACAGCATCGACCCCGCGGTCTTCATCGACGACGATGGGCAGGCTTACATGTACTTCGGTGGTCTATGGGGCGGGCAACTGCAAGGCTGGCGGAAGGGCGCTTATGACGTCCAGGGCGTCGTGCCAGCTAGCGACGAGAACGCGCTCGGGCCGAGGTTCGCGAAGCTCGGCCCCGATATGCTGCGCTTCGACGGGAGCGTCTCGGAGATCAGCATCGTGGACAGCGCACAGAAGCCCTTGAAGCAGGGCGACACCCAGCGGCGCTTCTTCGAGGGCGTTTGGATGCACAAGTACAACGGCGTTTACTACCTGTCGTACTCGACCGGAGACACGCACTACCTGGTGTACGCGACCGCCAGCACACCTCGCGGGCCCTTCACCTACCAGGGCCGACTATTGACGCCGGTGGCCGGGTGGACAACTCATCACTCGATCATCCAATTCAACGGCAATTGGTACCTCTTCTACCATGACGACTCGCTTTCCGGCGTCGACAACAAGCGTTCCGTCAAGGTCATGCCGCTCTCCCATAACCGCGACGGCAGTATCCCGACACTGACGCCCTGACCCCGATTCCCAGTTTAGATCGTCGATCTTATCGAATTCGAATCGGGCGCTCCGGCCGAGGCAGCCCACGGCGCGGCTAGATCCGCAAGAAACAGCGGTTTGCGCGCAGCGCGGCGTGGCCTGAGACGCGGTGCGAGTGAGTGTGCGTGAGTGTTCGCGCGCCGTCCGACTCATTGTTCGGGCGGCGCGCCGGTCGCCGTTTTTCGAGACAAAACCCGCGCCGCCGTACATTGACTACCAATCACCCACGATAAAAGCGCGCGCTGGGACTTAAATGCGACAGTTCCCTCGTCGTTCGGAGTGGTTGGCGGCTTTCGCTGCCCAGGCCAATCTCCGCACTTCGACTCCCGCCTCTCCAAGCGCATGAACCGTTCCTTCGCAACGCGCGAAAGCTTCGTCGTAGCCAGCCTGTTTGCGTGCCTGGGTGCCCTCGGCTGCAGCAGCTCCGCTCCGGAGGCGCCCACCGAGACGATCCAGGTAGGCGCGATCCTGCCGTTTACGGGCAAGGAAGCGGCGCTCGGCAGAAATATCGAGCAAGCCATGCTGCTCGCGATGGAGGACGTGAACGCCGCCGGTGGCATCGACGGCACGCCTCTCGAAGTCGTCAGCCGAGACAGCAATTCCGGCTCTGAACGCGGTCTGAACGAGCTCTTGAATCTGATCTACAACGACAGGATTCAGTACTTGGTCGGTCCGGAAGAAACCGAACTCGCCAACGCGATCGTCTCGGACGTCAAGAGCCTCAACATCACCAACATCTTGCCGGGCTACGCGGCGCCTTCCGTACAGCGAGCCAGCGCAACCGGCGCGTGGTACCGCCTCGCACCTGCTGCGTTCGACATCGGCTGCGCGTTCGCGCGGCATGCCGAAGACGAAGGCGTCGTCTCGGCAAACGCGCTGTCGATGACCGACGACTACAACGCAACGCTAGCTAGCTCGTTCAATCAGCAGTACTCCGTGAGCGGCCGCGTCTTGCCTTCCGTGACGGTGCAGGCCAACCAATCTTCCTATTCGAGCGCCATCAAGCGGGCCTTGGATTTCAAGCCCGAGCGTACGGTCTTGAATGCCAATCCGGCAACGGGTTCCGAGGTCATCACCGAGTGGTCGATCGGAGACGGGCGAGGCGCTTGGTACCTGAGCCCGCTGTTGCGCGCAGATGCGTTCCTGATCAACGTTCCTTACGGCTCACTCGATGGCCTGCTGGGGATTTCGCCTTCCCTGAGCTTGAGGGGCGAGTGCGACACGCTCACGGGCTTCGACCATGGCGCCATCGAGTGCAAGCGGACGAACGCGACCCGCTTCAGCGCTCACTTCGCTGCGCGCTGGGGAGGCACTCAACCGTTCCCTGCGTCGCGCCTCTACTACGATGCCGTAGTGCTGCTCGCGATGGGCATGCAATACGCAGTGGCGACGACGGGCAAAATTCCGTCCGCGCCCGAGCTGCACCGCCTGATCCTGCAGCTGAACGACTCCGACAATCCACCGGCACACTGGTACGATCTAGAGACGGCCTTCGCGACCATAGAAAGCGGCGAGCGGCTTCGCTTCGTCGGCTCCGGCGCGGAGTACAGCTTCGACCGCTATGGCGCAGCGCAGCACGTGGTTTTCGATACCTGGACCGTCGCCGGCCAGTCCTTCGTCGACACTGGCTCGTATTACGCAAGCTGCAACCCACTGTAGCTCGACACTCGTAACCACAACGCACTCGCACAGGAATTAGGAGAGAAGATGAATCGTAGACTGCAACCACTGGCTTGGATAATCGGGCTCACACTCGGAGTTTCGGCTTGCAGCGGCGATGACAACGCCGGCACCAAGAAAACCATCAAGCGCGACACGATCGCGCAGAGTGAGTTCCAGCCGAGCGACCTGGAGAAGACCGTGAACACGCTGGTCAAAGAGATCGGCAGCACGGCGCCGGTGGACATGCAGGTTGCCGTCGTACTCAAGCAGCTCAACAACTACTACCTGCCGATCCAAACCGGCGCGAGCCGCGCGATGAGCGAGTTGAACTTGGCGGGCCAGGTGGTGGCGCCGCAATCCTCCAGCGGCGAAGAAGCGGTCAACGAGCAGAACGACATCATGAACGGCGAGCTCAAGTCCGGCTACAACGCGCTGGCCGTCGCGCCCTTCGAGATCGGAAACCAACCTCCGATCGACGCCGCCGCCGAGACCGACGTCCCGGTCGTCACCATCGACAGCGATCTGGCGACGAGCAAGCGCGACCTGTACATCGGCACGATGAACTCCGAAGCGGGCAAGACCTCGGGCACGACGCTCACCGCTTTGATCAAGGAAAACTCGGGCACCGTGATCCTGCTCGGGCACGACGACGCGGGTTGGCCGGACGGCTTCGATCGCACCAATGGCGCGAAGGACGTACTGGAGGCCGCTGGCTTCACGGTCGTCGTGCGCAGGACGGATTGGTCGGAAACCGGTGAAGCCGCGGACCTCGAATTCCTGACCAACGCCATCAACGAAGCGGATCCGCCCGTCGTCGGCATGATGGGCATGTTCTCGGATGCCTATCGCTGCGCGATGGCGGCCGAAGCAGCAGGCAAGACGGGCGACGACATCGCGATCGCGGCCTTCGATTTCGAGCCGAAGACGGTCGAGTACATGCGAAGCGGGCTGATCAAGGCCACCCACGCTCAACGCCAGTACTACATGGGCTACATGACGCCTTACGTCTTGTACGGCTTCAAGGCGCTGGGCAAGGACGCAACGAAAGCCATCTTGAAGCCGCAGATGGTGGACGGGTACCGCTTCAACACCGGCTTGGACGTCATTCCGGCCGACAATTTGGACAGCTACTATTCCTATCTCGACAGCCTCGGCATCGGCAGCTCGAACTGAACCGAGCGTGATCCGCACCTAGACGGAGCCGCATTTGGAAGAGTCGACAATGGTTGCGGACGATCACCGGGCTCCGGTCGTCCGCCCCTCGCCTTCGATGAAGACAGCGCCGATGCAATGCTTGCGATCGGTCGAAGGCCAAGGGCCGGCGGTGGACGAACTTGCGACCGTGAGTGAGCAGTGAAGCGACTTTTATCGATCATCTCCGTCCTCCTCTTGGCGACCTTGCCGCGCGCCGCGCGCGCGCAGGAAGCCGACAGCTCGAGCACCGAAGACGACTTGGACTTGGTCAAGCTGCTCAATGTCCAAGTCTCGACGGCTACCAAAACCAACGAGAGCATCGACGACGCGCCCGCGGTGATCACCGTCGTCACTCGCGACGATATTCACCGCTGGGGCTATCGCAACGTCGCCGAAGTGCTGAACCATTGTGTCGGCTTCTACTCGGTCGATGACCACATTCAGCCGAACGTGGCCGTGCGCGGGGTGACGGGCGGCCTCGCGGCCGAGAGCAGCGTGTTCAAGGTGATGATCGACGGGCGCTCCGTCGCCTATCGAACGACCTCGGGAAACTGGCTCGGCGCGGAGTTGATTCCGCTCGAATCGATCCAACAGATCGAAATCATTCGCGGCCCCGCCTCGGCGCTGTATGGCGCTGACGCATTTTTGGGCGTAGTCAACATCGTCACCCGGAACCCTGAGGAATCGCGCCCGGTTCAGGGGCGCTTGCTGCTGGGCTCGAGCGGCTCGAACCCGAGCGGCCAATTCGACGTGGTGGGCAGCGGTCAGCACGGCAAATTCGACTTCTTGATCGGCGCCATCGGCGAATACGGCAGCCGCAGCGGCCTGATCATGCCGCGTGAATCACCCGACCCGGACATCCCCGTCTACGTCGGTGATCGGCGCGTCGCCAACAATCTCGATCGCCGATCGCTCGGCCTACAAGCGCGAATCGGTTATCGCGATCGCAAGGTCGGGCAGCTCGTTGCCAGCGCGTACGCTTCCGGCTTCAGCCGCGGGGGTGACTTCGCGCCCTGGGCCCAGCTCACCAATGGCACTGACGCCAACGGCAATCAGGTGGGCACGGTCATCTCGGAGGGGCAATTTCGGGCGAACCTCGACGGCTTGTTGCATGCCAGCAAGAAGCTCGATCTCTCACTGCAAGCGACCTATTTTCAAGGCGGGATCCTGCCTGCGGACCGCATCGAAGTCGGTAGCGCGCTGTACTATGCACGGCGCAGGACCTCTTATCGGGGTGTCGATTCCGTGCTCGAGGCGCGCTGGCTGCCCTCTTCGCGCTTCAACTTGATCACCGGCATCGAAACCGTATTCGATCACGAAGCACTGCTGGCGCCAGAGCGCATCATCCGCGCCACGGGCAACGCGGTGCCGGACAGCGATGCCAACGACAAACGCATCAACCTGACGAACGTGGGCATCTTCGTGAGCTCGAACCTCAGCTTGGTCGACCGCTATCTGAAGCTTACGGGCGGCATTCGCTACGACAATCACAGCACCTACGGCAGCCAGATTACCGGGCGTGCCGGCATCACGTCGCGCCTGACCAACGCTCTCGGCATGAAACTGCTCTATGGCAGCGCGTTCAAAGCCCCCTCCCCTTACTTGCTCTACGCCAATCCTTTGGGCCCGGGCGACGTGCGAGGAAATGCTGCGCTCAAGCCGCAGAAAATTCATACCCTCGAATACCAACTCTCGCTCAAACCCAATCGATTTTTCGGGTTTACCTCGGGCGTGTCCGCCAATTGGCTGTTCGACAAGGCCGAGTTCAGCCCCGAGGGCATCAACCAAGCAGCGCGCAACACCGCGAGTCAGACGACGTTCACCTGGGAGACGCGCGCCGACGCCAAACATTACGACGACTACGCCGCGTATGCCTCGTTCGAACTCGTGCGCTCGAAGCGCGACCTGGGTGAAATTGGCTACGCAGCGCAGCTGGTCGGCACCGCGAACATCGTTTATCCACCGTACATCGCTCGGCTCGGTCTATCGGCCGCGGTGCCCAGTGTGCCCAGCGTGCCGCTGACGGCAGGCCTAGAAGCGATGTTCGTGGGTCCACGCCATGCAGCCGATGCCAGCGTGCTTGCAAACGGAGCGCGATTCGATCTGAAGGCCTACGCCACGACCAACGTATTTCTCACCACGCGCGATCTGTACCTGATCCCAGGACACGAGTCCGTGATCGCGTTGCGGGCCTACAACCTGTTCGGTACCCGCGGCCCGGACCCTGGATTTTCGGCCTTCGAGTATCCGCTGCCGCCGCGTGAGATCATGCTGGAGCTGCGGCACACGTACTAACCAGCCGAGTGCCTTTTTGGCTTGCTTCCTCGCGAGCGCGCTGTCGCGGGCTGGGCTCGGAGCGTTCCGTGGCAGGCGTTGTCAAGAGTCTTTCCTGAGCCGGCGCCCAGCGCCGATTGGGCGTGAAAGTACGTTGCCGGGAGAAGGTTCGAGTTCGAGCCGCCCATTAATTGTTCGCGTCTGACGACGGAGCTTGGTTTTTGCCGGCATTCTGCATAAGCAGACGGGCATGACCGAGAATGTTCAGCGGGTCAAAAGCCCGATTACCTGGGTGCCGAGCCTGTACGTGGCCATGGGCATCCCCTTTTCGCTGGTGATCTGGGTTACCGGCTCGATGTTCAAGAACTTGGGCCACTCCGACACCGAGATCGCGCTGGCTACCGGCAGCGTGGGCATTGCTTGGTCGTTGAAGCCTTTCTGGGCCTCCTTTCTCGACATGTATCGCACCAAGAAGTTCTGGGTGACGAGCATGGAGTTCGCGATCGCGATCTTGCTCGGGCTGATGGCGGCGGCGCTACCACTCCCTCAATACTTCCGCATCATCATCGGCATCATGTGGGTGCTGGCCTTTGCCTCGTCCACGCAAGACATCTGTGCGGACGGTGTGTACATCACCACGCTCGACAAGGGGCAACAGGCCAAATGGATCGGCTGGCAAGGCGCGGCCTGGAACACGGGGCGCATCTTTGCGACCTTTCTGGTCGTGTACTCCGCGGGCAAGCTGCAAGAGTCCGGGCAGTCACCGAAGACCGCATGGGCGATTGCGCTGTGTTTCGCGGCGGTCGTCATGGCGGGCTTCGGCGCTTACCACTTGTACTCGCTGCCCACCGGCAGCGTGATCCGTCGCCCGGAAAACACAGCCGAAATCGTCAAGACCTTCCTGGAAACGGTCACCGACTTCGTCAAGAAGCCGAAGCTGATCGGCATGCTGCTTTTTGTGTTCTTGTATCGCAGCGGCGAGGGCTTCCTGCTGGTCGAGGCGCCGTTGTTCATGCAAGCGCCGCTGGCCAAAGGCGGGCTCGGCTTGTCGCTCGCCGACAAAGCCTTTTTGGATGGCGCGATCAGCACGGGGGTCAGCTTGGCGGCTGGCGTGCTGGGCGGCATGTTCATCTCCAAATACGGCCTCAAGAAGTCGCTCATGGTCATGGCCCTGTGCATGAACATTCCGCACTTGTGCTTCGTGTACTTGAGTCACGCCGTGACGCCCACCGCGCCACTGACGCTCACCACCATCGGTATCCTGGTGACGATCGAGAAGTTTGGCTACAGCTTCGGCTTCGTCGCCAACATGCTGTACATGATGCAGCAAATCTCGCCCGGCAAATACCACATGACGCACTACGCGTTTTGCACGGCGCTGATGAACTTGGTGCTCATCCCCACCCAGTCCGCGAGCGGATTCATCGCTGACTCGCTCGGCTACAAGAACTACTTCGTGTTCGTGGCCATCGCGAGCATCCCCTCCATCTTCGCCGCCTGGTTCGCCCCCTTCCCGCGCGAGGAGCCAGCCCCCGGGGGGGAAGCGCTGCGGGCGCACTAGCGGGCTCCCCCTCACTCGTTCTTTCAGGAGCGACGTTGGCACCCCGTCGCTCCCCGCCGCCTCCCCTTCGAGGCGGCGGTCGAGGGCGCCGACTGACCCGGGGAGGTAACCCGGAAGCGCGAAACCGGAAGGGCAAGCCCCACGGTGGGAGCATTTCCCACGGTTGGGGTAACCCAGGAGGAAAAATCCACCCTCCGACCCGAAAGTCGCGCCTGGTCAAACATTAGAGACCCTCGCAACCACGTTGGAGACTCAGCTGCCCCAGAGTCGTGAAACGGGTTCGGCATGATCAACACCTGTGAGGTGAGGGCGATGTTCCATTTGCGCAGCGGGATACTATTTGCGGCGGCCCTAGCCGCTGGTTGCACAACCGGGACGATCGACGATCCGTCGGGCCAATCGGGCCCTGGCTCGAGCAATAACCCAGGTGCCTCCGGTTCCACCGCCGGCAGCGGCAACACGGGAAGCACCGGCAGCGCGGGCGCGAGCGTCGGTACTAGTCCGGACTGCACCCAGGGCATCGCGACGACATCGCAGATCCCGCGGCTGAACAACGCTCAATACGATCGCACCGTTCGCGATTTGTTGGGCATCAACGGCCTCAGCGCTTCGAGCAACGCCGCTCCTTCGAGCATTCTTGCAACGGATCAAGCCGGCAGCCTCACCAGCCTCGGCTGGAGCTCGTACATGTCCGTGGCGGACATGATCGCGGCTCAAGTCATGGCGGACCCCGCACTGCGAGCCAACTTCATCAAGTGCACGCCGACGGGCGACGGCAAGGCCTGTCTGCACGATACGGTCGTGCAGTTCGGTCGCCGCGCATTTCGCCGGCCGCTGAGCGCGGATGAAGTCGCAGGCTTCGACGCGATCATCGCCAAAGGCGCGCAAATAACGCCCACCGGCGCCCCGCTCGAGGTGGCCGAGGCGCTCCTGTCGATGTTCTTGATCTCGCCTTCGTTCCTGCAACGCTCGGAGATCACCAGCACGTCGGATGGCGCCGGGCACTTTACGCTCTCGAGCCACGAAGTGGCCTCGCGTCTGTCCTACTTGCTCTGGGGTTCGACTCCGGACGACGCCCTGAGCCAGGCCGCGGACGCCAATCAGCTATCCACGCCCGAGCAGATCATGACGCAAGCGCAGCGCATGCTCCAGCTGCCAAAAGCGCACGACATGGTGAGTGAGTTTCACCGCGCCTATTTGCTGATGGGCACCAACACCCGTTGGGACGGCGCCAATCGAGATCCGGCGCTGTTCCCCAAGTTCAGCAAAGCGCTCGTGCCGGTGATGCAGCAAGAGACGGAGAAGTTCTTCGACTACATCGTCTTCTCGCAAAATGGCTCGTTCAAAGACTTTTTGACCAGCCCGATCGCGTTCGTGAACGCGGCGACCGCGCCGCTTTACGGCCTCGATCCTGCGAAGTTCGGCGCAGACTTGGTGCAGACCACGCTGGATCCCGCGCAGCGCCCCGGGTTCTTGACCCGTATCGGCTTCCTCAACTCGTATTCTTCCTATAATCGCACCTCGCCGATCTTGCGCGGGGCGTTCATCACCAAGCAAGTGCTGGCGGTGCCGATTGGCTCGCCACCGCCGGGGGCCGAGACCACCCCGCTGCCGGCAACCGCGGATTTGGACACGAATCGCAAGCAGGTCGACCAACAGACGTCTGCCACGGCGTGCGCCACCTGCCATCACAACTTCATCAATCCTCCGGGCTTCGCGATGGAAGCGTTCGACGCGGCCGGCGCTTGGCAAACCACGGAAAAAGGCACCGGAGCCGCGATCGACACGAACGTGGAAGCGGTGATCGACAACACCAAGGTGACCCTCACGGGTCCGGCAGATCTGATGGCCCGGATCGCGGCGTCACCAGGAGCGCAGCGTTCCTACACCGAAAAATGGGTGTCTTACGCCTATGAGCGCGCCAGCAATCCGACCGATGCCTGCACCGTCAATCAGCTCGCTGCCAAGCTCACCAAGGGTGGCTACACCGTGCTCAACCTGATCGCAGACCTGACACAGACCCAATCGTTCCGATTCCGAGCCGTCGAGGGTGCACCATGAAGCGCAGAATCTTTCTCAAAGGCATTGGCGGCGCGGCGCTGGCCGTACCGTTCCTGAGCTCACTCGCAGAGCAGCAGGCCAAAGCGCAATCGGCCGCCACCCCGCCCAAGCGCTTGTGCATCTTCTTCACGCACAACGGCTGCCTCACGAACCGCTGGTTCCCGACGGTCGAAGATGGCGCGCTCAACGCGGCCGCGCTCAGCCCCACGCTCGCGCCGCTCGCGCCGTACGTCTCGAAGCTGCTCTTGCCGCGCGGGTTCCGCTCGATGAATGGCTACGCGGTGGGGCAGACCATCGATCCCCACGATCAAGCGATGGGCTCCAAGCTCACCTGCGCGAAGATCACCGATGACAGCAATCGTTACGCGACCGCCGCCTCGCTCGATCACGTGATCGCGAAACAGATCAACCCAGGCGGGGCAACCCCGCTCGTGTTGTCGGTCGGCGCCTCCAGCACCAAAATCAAAGAAGTGCTGTCCTTCTCGGGGCCGAACACCGCGTTCCCCGCCAACGTGAACCCGCAAACGGTTTACAACCAACTGACGGGTCTGTTCAAGACCAGCACGGGCACTGGCACGGCCCCCGTGATGACCGCCGGCGACTACAAGGTGGCCCGCGGCGCGAGTGCGATCGACTTGGTGAAGGCCGATCTGGCTCGTTTCCAAGCCCTGAACATGAGTCAGGCCGACAAGACTCGAGTTCAGGATTGGCTCGACCTGCTGCGCACCACGGAGACGGGCATCATGAGCACGCCGTCTTCTTGTAGCGCAGACGCCGCCACCTCGATCGGCGCCACTGCCGACGCGGTGAAAGCTGCGAGCCCGAGCGGGGCGATCGCGGGGGGCGTGTTCGCAGGCGGAAACACGGCCGCGGGCAACAGCAACTTGGCGACGTCCTTCACGCTGGGCGGCGACATGATGATGAACATGATCGCGCTCAGCATGATCTGCGACACGAACCGTTCGTTCATCCTCGTGTACCCCGGCTACGTGACCTTCAATTGGGACGGCATCACCCACACCCACGATCACCACGGCCTATCCCACCGCACGGGCGATCTCACCGTCGGCGGCGCGTGCAAGGTCGCAGGCGTGCTGGACATGCTCGGCGACATCGACATGTGGTACTCGAAGAAGTACGCCAAACTCGTCGGTCTGCTCGACAGTATCGGCGAAGGCGGCGGCAAACTGCTGGATAGCACCGCCACCATGTGGCTCCCGGAATTGTCCGACGGCGCCGCGCACAACTTGAACAACTTGCCGATTGTCATCGCCGGCAGTGCGGGCGGCTACCTGAAACAAGGCGTAGCCGTGAACGTCGAAGGCAAGAATATCGGCCTCGGCAACAGTGAAAAGACCTGCGTCGACGGCGGCGATATCGGCAATACCGGTTCGTTCGGCGGCAATGTGCCGATCAACAAGCTGTATGTCACGCTGATGAACGCCGTGGGTTGCAAGGGCGCCGATGGCGGCAAGGTCACCACCTTCGGTGATTTCGACGGCACGGGCACCACCGGCGGCATCACCAACCCCGGTGAAGTCACGAAGCTCACCGCCGCAGGTTGAGGCTTCCTCTTTATTGATGGTCACGAGGCTCGGCCGAATGCGGCCGAGCCTTCGGCGTCCATTTGCGGCTGCCTGAGCTCAGGAAAGAACGCGGCGGTTCCCTACTCGCTGCGATCGCGCGTAGGATCGAGTACGCCGCTCAACTCCGGCACCGCGTTGTCACCACCCAGGGCAGACTCGAACGCTTGCTTGCCGCTCAACCAATCCGCCGAGTTCGACTCCGCACCGTTCAGCAGTAAGTCGAGCGCCGCGGTCAACTCCAAGGGCCGCATGTCGAGCCCATACAGCTCCGAAAGGCTGAGCTGCAGCCCGGCGCTCACCGCGTGAAACGCGCGGATCGGCTCCATGAAGGAGCGCCCACCCGAACCGCGCGCCAAAAACGCGGCGCGCGCGTCCGGTTCGCGCAGCCGCGTTCTGCACTCTTCGGCATCGAGTGAATTCATCCCGCGGCACGCGAGCGGCCTGACCTCGTAAATCGAGCACTTTCCGTGGTCCAAAAATGGGCACGGATGATCCGGCGAAAAACGCTCGGCGGAGCTGAGCCCTCGTGTTTCGCGCGCGCGCTGAGCAAGCCGTGCCGCTACCGCGGTGAGTTCCTGGCTCGCCAGCGTTTGCCGCAGATGCGCGGCGATCGCCAGGGCCTCGGGGGGCGTGAGACCAACCGGCTGATGACAGCAATGATCGCAACCTGCGCTGCACGCCACAGCGCCGGCGGGCGCGCGCGCGAGCAGTGCATCCCCCAGCCGAGAAGTCGCCGCCATGGCAGTGCGGGCCAGCTCCACCGTGCGCTCGAGGTTCGGCGCGCCGCGTAGCAATGCGCGCGCCGTGTTGGCCGTCCCAACACTGAGCTCATCCTGCCAAGGCTCTTGAAAGAGTGGCGCGCGAAGCGCGATCGCTTCTGCGCCGCTCGAGGGATCGCGTTGAATCACTAGGTGGACGCGGCCCTGGGCGTCGCGCTCGGTCCCCGTTGATCCCGGCCGCGTCGCGACCGACGCGCTTGCGGGCCGCTGCTGACGCTTGCGCCGGCTCATGGCACCTGCGGATGCCCACTCAATAAATAGAGCGGCAGGTGTTGACCCGGCTCCACCAAACGCGCGTGCGTCTCACGCTCCGCCGCCGCGATCAAGCGCGCTCTGTCGCACAAGCTCGGGTCCGAGACACAAGCCTGAAAAAAGACCGCGGCTTGGCCATCGGGATTGCTGTCGATGATGCCGAACCGAACGAACGCGCGGGCGCGGGCTTTGCCTTCGGCCTCCGGCAGGCGATCGAGCTCGTGGCGCAGCATCTTTTTGACGGATTCTTCGCTGCCCAAGGCCCAGATCGTGTTGGCGATGGTGAGCTCTGGCGCGGACTCCAGCGCGCTGCGATCGGTGGTGTTCAGTGCCGCGATCGCCTGCGCGAAGCGCGCGCGTGGCCCGCTGGCGGTGACGTAGCCAAGCAGCAGCGCCAGGCTCAGGACAATCAGTGGCCCAAGCACGCGTGCGAGCGGCGCGCGCTTCATGGTCGACTCAGCTCCTTGAGCTTTGCCAGCGACGCTTTATCACAGCGCGGCCAGCTCAACGCTTGGCAGACTTTCTCGGCACGGCTCCAATCACTATTGCCACCATTGTTCAAGCCGCGCACGGCAACCACGAGCTCGAACACCTCACGCTGGGGCGACAGCAGCGCCGCATGCACGGCCTGCAGATCCGCGTCGAGGGCGGACCACGCGTTGGAAGCCGCCTGAGGCTCTTGTCGCAACACGAGGCCAACGCGTGACAGTGGGGTACTCGAGCCACCGCCGCCGAGTGCGGCCAGTGCCGGCACCGCAATCGAACCGAGTAGGTAGCCCAGTGCAGCGGCCGCCACGTAAGGCCAAACCAGGCCAAAAGAATGCGCCCGAGTCATCCGATTTCAGCCATCATCCGCGACACTTGCACAGTGTAGATCAGCAGCGATATGCACGAAAGCGCGAGCACACGCGCGCTCAGCGCAAACGAACGAAACATCTGACCCAGCAAAGAAAGCTACGACCGGGTTGTACGGGGGCGATGACGGCTGAGCCTGACCGGCCTCACTTCGGACACGAACTCGCGTTGCCGCTGATCACGAAGGTTGCCGGGTCTGCGCCCAAGCCAACCAGGTGCGCACGCAGATTTTCCGCGACGCAGCCGGGGAATAGCGGATTGTTTTGAAATTGATACTGGGGCAGCGTAGCGGTCTTATTCGTATCCAGGCTGAGCGTTGCGTTTTCCAAACCATCGAGCTCGCTGAGCGCCGGGTTGTCCCGAATCCACAATTGGCCATCGAGGAGCGGGAGCGCGCTAGGCAATTGGATGCGCTTCAGCTCCGCATTTCTCACGATGCGGAGATGCTGAATGCGCTCCAGCGCCGGCAGCTCGAACTGGGTCATACCCGTGGCTTCAAGATCGATCCCGGAGCCTCGGTAGCCCAGGGCCTCTGTTCCCAGTCGGCGCAGCGCGAGAAAGCCACAGTCTTGCCGAAGCCGTTTGCCTTGCAGCGAGAGGCCAGAGCCGCCGGACCCGTAAGCAACTTCGACCAGGTTGCGCAGGGGCCAGAGCGAAGTGGCTTGGCTACTTCGAATCGAGACGCGCCCACGCACGCGCCGCAAGCAGCCGAGCGTCGCAAGTACCCCGACATTGTCGTCCTCTATGTCGAGGTCGCCATCCAAGTCAGTCACGCCCTCTAGACTCACCGGACCGGGATCGTTCGAACCGAGAGGCAGGGTGCTCGCGGTCAGCACTCGTTCTGGGCAAGGCGCCTCGTTGGCGATCTCCAGGCAGCTGTGAAGCTCGGGCAGTTGCTCACTACCCGCCGTGCCGCCGACGCCAGCACCGCCGCTGTCACTCGGCCCACCCCCTGTCGAAATCGCACCGCCCGCGGCCTGCCCGGCTGAACCTGCGGTGCCCGGCTGCACGGAGGTGCCAACGTTCCCACAGGCGGCGATCAGCAAAGCGACCGCGACCCCACACGACCCCTGTACCGACATGCCCATAGCATACGCATGCGGCGCGTCATTTCTCCCCGCTTCGGTGGTGTCCCCGATCAAGCGCGTCTGATCGCGCGCCCAGACGAGAACGTGCGTGTCGAGCCGATCATCTGGGCCTTGAGTGGACGCGGAGGCGCTACGCGTATCCGTAGGAGCGCTCGAATCGAGCAATCGCTGCCAACGAAATACCGAGCCTGACAGAAAATAGTGGTCGTGCGAAAACCACTGACTCCAACACGCGCTCGAGGCAGTGGAATTGGCAAGGATGTAACTGCACTTGCTGCGGCGCCTCAGCTAGAATTCGCGCGGTCCGAGACGACTGAAAAAGTCGTTCTCGCTAGCTTGGTTTGAGCAGCAGGAGCTCGAGATGAACGCAGCATATTGCCGATGTACGGGTGTCTCCACGAACAGGGAGGCCTCGCGCGATCGCCGAATCACGGTCGTGGGTTCCGCATTCTTTTTGTCGGCTTGTCTCGGCATGGTCTTCGGTTGCTCCTCCGACGGCACTACGACGGGTGGGACGACCACCGGCGGCGCCCATTCGGGCAGCGCGGGCGCCCCGGCCTCGGGGGGCAAGATCACCGGCTCCGCAGGAACGAGCGAAGCCGCGGGCGGAACTTCGGGCTTCCCCGGCAGCGCGGCAGGCAGCCCGTCGCTTGCGGGCGCGCCAGCAGCCGTGGGCGGGTCACCAGCCACGGGCGGGAGCAGTGCGGCCGCGGGAGCGGGCGGCTCAATGTCTGCAGGTGCTGCAGGTGGCGCGGCCGCCGGTAGCGCCGGAACCGGATCGCAACTGGTCGAGAATCAAAGTGCGGATTGCCCAGTCGGCACGCTGCCGGAACCGAGCGCACTCACCGCGATTCCCAAGTTGCCAGACCCGTTCATGAAGCTCGACGGCAAACGCGTGGCCTCCAAAGCGGAATGGCGCTGCCGGCGGCAGGAGATCAGGAAGCAAGCCGAGAAGTACATCCTCGGCGCGAAGCCAACGCCTGACGTGGTGACGGGCACGGTCACGAAGACGAGTGCCACCGTGCACGTCGAAGCCAAGGGGAAGTCGATCGACTTCAGCGTGAAGATCGTGTTGCCCAGCAAGGGGCAGGCTCCTTTCCCGGCGATGATCAACGTGGGCAGCAGCGGTATGACGATCGGCGAGAGCCGCGTTCTGGATCAGGGAGTCGCGGTGATCTATTACAACAACTACGATCTGGGTAAGGAAGGCACGGCCGAGGCGTCACGCGGCAAGCCCAACCCAGGCAAGTATTACGACATCTACGGCGGCGACGATCAGGCAGGCCTACTCATGGCCTGGGCCTGGGGTGCCAGCCGCTTGCTCGACGTGCTGCAGAAGTCGGGAGGCGAGTTCATCGATATCAAGGCGATAGGCGTCACTGGCTGCTCACGCTTGGGCAAGGGCGCATTCACGATTGGCGTCTTCGACGATCGCATCGCGCTGACAATCCCTCACGAACCGAGCACGGGTGGTGACCCTGCCCTGCGCATCATGGACAAGATCCCAGGAGCCGAGCGCACGGACTACAACTACAACGGGCTCAATTGGCTCAGTAACAACTTCGCGCCGTTCGTGTTCTCCAACAACACTTCGAACGCGGTCAAGCTGCCGATCGACACCCACGCGCTGATCGCCATGATCGCGCCACGCGGCTTGCTGATCCTCGAGAATCCTCATCAGACGCAAATGGGCGCGCCCGCGGGCCACACGGCCGCCGTCGCGGGCTTGGAAGTCTACAAAGCGCTCGGGGCAGAGAAGAACATCAGCTATCACTCGAGCGTCGCGGAAACCGCCCACTGCTCGTACAAGACCGAGTACACCGATCTGGTCATCAAGAGCATTGCCGCCTTCTTGACACACAAGGGCGACGCCCCCGGACAATTCTTGGTCGGCTCTGGTGGCTCCCTCACTCGATCGGATTGGATCGATTGGACCGCGCCGACGCTGCAGTGACGGCGCGTCCTGGCAAGCCGGCTGAGCGGTTTCTTCGACAATCGAGATGCAAAAATCCGTCGAGCCTGCCCGCAGCAATGCAAGCCGAGCGCGTTACGCGAGCCTGAAAAATCGGGGAAAGTGCCACATGTAGGCCATTGCGTGACGGATCGTCCGGGCCTGCACCACTGCTGCCCGTCATCCAGATTTCGAGCTTCCGTGCTGGCCCTGACTACAATCGACATCGCGGAGGACCAATGAAATCACTTCTTGCGCTGCTCGCCCTCGCCGCGACAGCCGCCATTGCCCAGTTCGGCTGCTCGTCTCCATCCGCGAGCACAGGAGGAGGAGGGAGCGGGAACGGTGGAAACGCCAACGGCGGTGGCTCCGCTGGTTCGAGCGTCACACTCGGCGGGTCAGCGGGTGCGCCGACGGGTGCGGGCGCATCGGGCGTCAGTGGTGCGGTCGGCGTTAGCGGCGCCCCGGGTGTGGCGGGTTCCGCGGGTGTCGGCGGAGTGGCCGGCTCCGGAAGTGGAGGCGCCAGCAGCGGAGCGGGCGGCATCACCGCGGCCGGTAGCGCGGGCATGGGCGGCGCAGGCGGAGTTTGCACCGGGGCAAACTGCCCGCCGGTGACCTGCGTCACTTACCCGAATCTGCCGGGCGCGGTGAAGAGCCCGACCTACACGCTTACGGTCAGCGGTGCACCACTGTTCGTGGAGAAGCTGAGCAAGTTCTCACCGGAGATGCAGGTGCACTACGCGCACTGCACGCTTTCTTCCAATGATGTGGCAACCTTTTCGGTCACCCTCGACGCGAGCTTCAGCTCCTACACGCTGAGCCCCAAGAGCAGAAATATCACCGCAACCAAGAGCGGGAATACGCTCACCTTCAGCAGCGGTCCGAACTACTTCATCTTGCAGGTGGATTCGAAAGAGCTGTTGTTCATCCTGATCGACGCGCCCGAAGAAAGCCCGCCCCACCTCGGGGATGCGAACGTAAAGAGCATCGCAGACTACGGCGTGGACAACACCGGGGCGGCGCTCGCGACGACCAAAGTGCAGTCGGCGATCGACGCCGCTTCCGGCGCAACTCAGAACATTCTGTACTTCCCGCCCGGGAAATACAAAGTCGGCGAGCTGTGGCTGAAGAGCAACATGACGCTGTATCTGGCCGGTGGCGCCGTTCTTTACGGGTCGGACGCCGCGGCTGACTTCAACACCGGAAGCGGCGGCGTCAACATCGAGGATTGTTCGCACGGGATGATCCGCATGTACAAGATCAACAACACCAAGATCTTGGGGCGCGGCGTAATCGACGCGAACGGCAAGCTGATTCGGAGTCAAAACGACACGAAGATCAACCTGCTGAAAATCGAGGAGAGCTCCAACATCTTGGTCGATGGCGTCACCGTCAGGGATCCCAGCTTTTGGAACACGCTGATTTATCGCAGTGATCTGGTGACAATCCAGAATTACAAGATGATCAACTGTCGACCGACCACCACGACCTACAACAATACCGACGGCGTAGATTTCGATGAGTCGACCAATGGCAAGCTGAGCAACGCGTTTCTGTACACGGGCGATGACAGCATGGCCACCAAGAACGAGTTCTCCACCGGGCCCACTGACACCAAGAACATCGTCCACGAAAAGGTGGTCTGTTACAGCAATTCCGTGGGCTGTAAGATTGGCACCAAGACGATGGGCAAAACCATCGACGGCGTCGTTTTTAGAGACATCGACGTGATCAAGGCCGGCCGCGCGCTGAATATCGACGCCTACGACACGGCCGTCGTTCAGAACACGAAGTTCGAGAACATTAGAATCGAAGCCGCGGACTCGAGCATGATCGCGCTCAGCGAAGACGAGCCGCCGACCTGGCGCACCGCGGCCAACACGTCCACCATCAAGGACACCTACTTCACGAACGTGAGCTCGGACGTCAAGAAGCCGATCAACTTGCATGGCAAGTCATCGACCGTAAACGTCAACGGGGTGCACTTCAGCAATCTGACCGTTCAAGGCAAGGCCGTCACGAGCCAAACGGACTCGGACGCCAGTTGGAGCATCAACTCTTTTGTCTCCGGCATCGTTTTCGCCCCCTGAGAAAGCCGCTTCCTATTTTTGGAGCTTCACGATCATGAAGATGCAACATCGATATCGGACTCACGTCGTCGCAGCCGGTTTTCTGGGACTGTTCGTGGCCGCGCCCGCGCGCGCGGCTTCACTGACGCAAGTCAATGACTGGGGGGCGAGCGGCGTTCCGAGCTACGTCAAGATGTACATCTACGTCCCGGACAACGTGGCCGCGAAGCCTCCGATCGTAGTCTCGGCACACTCCTGTGGTTCCACCGCCACCGGCCAAATGGGCAACATTCCGAAGACCAAGGCCGCGGCTGATGCCAACGGCTTCATCCTGATTCTGCCTGACAACCCCGGACAAAACTGCTGGGACGTCGGCGCAAAGGACACGTCTTTGAAGCACGACGCGGGCGGCGACACGAAGGCCGTCGTGCAAATGGTGAAGTACGCGCTCAACAAGTACAGCGGCGATGCTAGCCGCGTGTACGCGTTCGGCGGCTCGTCGGGCGCCATGCTGACTCAAGCCTTGATGGCCGTGTACCCAGATGTCTTCAGGGCTGGCTCCGCGCGGGCGGGCGTCCCAGCCGGGTGCTGGGCAGAGGGCTACGCGACGAGCAATCAGTGGAGTGACTCGTGCGCGGGCGGCAACGTGTCCAAAACCGCACAAGCGTGGGGAGATCTCGTGCGTGGCATGTACGCGGGCTACACCGGCCATCGCCCACGCTTGCAGATCATGCAAGGCGACGCCGATCAGACAATCAGCTTCAAGAACTCCGCCGAAGCGATCAAAGAGTGGACGAACGTGCTCGCGCTGAGCACTACCCCGACCTCCACCGACATGACCACGACCTCGATTGCCACCTACACTCGCCAGTTCTGGAAGAATTCTTGCGACTACGTGGTGTTCGAGACCTGGGCCGGCAAAGGCGGCTCGCACTCGATGGGCTACGAAGAAGACGCCATCCTGAAGTTCTTCGGCCTCGACAAACCTGGCGGCACCGATCCAGAACCCAATTGTACCGGTGGTGGCGGCGCTGGTTCTGGCGGCGCGAGCGGCAGCGCAGGCAGCGCCGGAGCGAGTGGCAGCAGCACGGGCACGGGCGGCACCGGAGGCACGAGCACCGGCAGCGTTGCTGGTAGCCCAGGGATCGGCGGCGCGCCCAGCATCGCTGGCAGCGGCGGCAGCGGCGGCAGCGGCGGCAGCGGCGGCAGCGGTACGGTGGGCGCGAGCGGCGCCAGCACTGGCAGCGCGGGAAGCGTTGGCAGCGGCGGCTCCATCGTAGTCGGCGGAACCAGTGGGGCTCCGGGGACGCACAGCGCCGCCGGAAGCCCCGCCACTGGCGACAGCGGCTCTGACTCGGGTGGCTGCGCCTTCGTGGCTGTCCATTCGAAGTCGAAGCTCGGCCTGGGTGCCCTCGCACTGGGCCTGGCATTGGTGGGCTTCCGTCGTCGGCGCCGAAGCGCTCAGCGCTGACCCGCGACGTGATGCCGCGGCTCGCCATAGACAGCGGGCCGCGGCCGTCGAAGCTCCTACTTCTTCTTCACGGGTACCGGCGGCGTGCTTGCGCAAACCAGGCCGGTAAAGTCGGTCTTCCGGCGAGCGAGGTCGTTCAGCGGACGCGTCTGACCCGTGACCGGGTCAAACGCCGTAGTGCCGGTCATGAATGGCGAAAGCTGGGCTTCGCTGCCGGGAGAGCGGGGTATTACCATCAGGAATTTGGTGTTGGTTTCCTGACTGTGGCAGCCATTGCAGGTGTTGAGTGAAGCGTGAAAGCGCGCTTCGGGGTCTTTGATGCCCGGGCCATTCCAGCCGCCCGTGCTGTTGAACACCGACCCGCCCATGAACGACTTGCCGCCGAACTGAAGCGGTACGGTGTGTGAATCTCCACCGGGAACCTCGGCGATGATGGCAGCGGCGTTCTGATTCACGAAGCTGGCGAAGGTCGAGGTGTTGTTGAAGCCGAGATCGGGCGTCTCCTTCACGGTCGTTTCGGCGAACGAGCCCGTGGTGGGCGAGATGACGAAGGAGCGAAGCTCCCACTGGAAGGACAAGGCAATCTCGTTGGTCCGAAGTTCCACCAGAGCACTGCCATTCGGGCTGCCAGGTGATGCGCCGTGATCGGTGAAGCGACGCGTAATCGACTCGAGCGCCGCATTGTATGCTTCCGACGGAAATGGCAGCGCGCCCAAAGCGTGCCAACTGTTTGCCCACTCGGTGACGTCTGCCTGGCTGTGCGCAACCAAGTTGTATTCGACGATCACGGTGAAATTGCGGAAGTTGATGCCGCCGTTGACCCCGTACACGAAGCGGCCCTCTCCCGCGGAGCCCTCTGCCAGATTACGCACGTCGATGCGATTGACGATCGCTTGCAGAGTGAGCGGGGATTGATCCAGATCCAGCTCGCCAGTCGAGGTTTTTGGCCAAATATCGATGAGTTGTTTTTGCATCGCTGGCCGTGCCTGAACCGTGAAGCCGTTTACGGTCTGATCGCTCAGCCAGTGTTGCAATAGCGCGAGCGTCATCGCGGGCGCCGCCGCGGGTGTTGGGGCCATCTCGCGCATCAAGTGACCGAAGGACCACACACCAGCCGTCTGCGGAGTGCCTGGACCAGAACCACCGCTGCCGACGGCACCGCCGGTACCGAACGCTCCTCCTTTGCCGACCGCTCCGCCAGTGCCGAACGATCCACCTTTGCCGAGGCTACCGCCAGCGCCGAACGCTCCTCCTTTGCCAGGGCTACCGCCGGCACCGAAAGCCCCACCCCTGCCGGGGCTACCCGCTTCACCTTCACCCTCCCCTTCGAATGCACCCCCAGCGCCAGCGCTGTCGTCGGGTCCGGGCTGTGGAGAGCCCCCAGAAGAGGGATTGACCGACCCCGCCGTGCGTATTGGATCGTCGACCACGCTGACATCCGTGATCATCAACTCACGAAGCGTGCGCACGAAGCACCCGGTAGGTGCCGTGAGCTCGTAGTTGAGCTGACCGTCGAGCTGTTCGAGATCGAACTTCGGTGGTCCGTTCTCTACAATCACCTGAAACGGCGTGGCGTGCACGCCCGGGTCTGCGTTTTCGGTGCCGGTCACGAACGCGCCGAACTTTGCCGTGGCCCCCGGCAACACGGACTGAAAACTGGACTCGGCGATCGCGCTGATACCCGGATCACTGGGCTCGAGAAAGAAGTGATAATCCTTTGCTTGGCATGCTCCGACGTCGTTGTTGCCCAACGATACGTCGTAATGAACGGAGGTATCCGGAGGCACTGGACCGCTGGTCGCCGGGCTCACGCTCATGGTCGAGGGCCGATGGACGCACGAAAGGTCGGTCAGAACATTCGAGCTGATGGCCTGCGTGGTTACGAAAACTTCGTCGATGGTACCGTTGAAGAACTGGCTTTGAGTCGTCGCGCCGATACGAATCGGAGCGAACACGTTCCGCACGGTGCCCGCGCCGTAGACCTGTCCAAACTGCTGCCCGTTGATGAACAGGTATACGAACGTACCGTCATACATCCCGGCCACGTGCGTCCACTTGTTGGCCGCGATGGGCGCGCGCGAAATGATGGTCTTCCCAGTAGAGAGCACGACCGACATTTCGATGTTGCCCTTGTGAATGCCGAGCGAGAACGCAGTCTTGTTGTTCAGGCGCTTGATCACGATCGGCTGGTCGCCGGTGACGGTCTTCGGGTTGACCCAGGCGGCGACACCGACATGCTGATCGACGGTAAATTGCGGCTGATCAGCGATCTGAACCACATCCTTCTCGTTGCGAAATTTCACACCCAGACCGCTGATGCCCGGCACGCAGGCCGCCTTCAGCGCTTGTTGCGCGTTTGCACCGAGCCCGGACGAATCGAGCATGAAGTGCGAGGTCGGAGAACAATCGTCGAAGTGCCACTGCCCAAACCCACCATCTGACCCCGGGTCCGCGGCTCCGCCATCCGAAAACCCGCCGCCGAAAGAACCAGAGCCCCCTTTGCCAACCGTGCCGGCGCTGCCCGTGCTCCCTTTACCGCCCGAGCCCGTATTCCCGCTGCCGCCCGAGCCCGTATTCCCCTTGCCGGCTACCCCAGAGCTGCCGGCAACTCCTACCGACCCCGCGCCACCGCTACCGATCACGACTGCGACCTTCGGCCCCGCGGCTTCGGCGATCGCAGACTCACCCGTAGGTGAGATAGAAATCACGCCCGTTGGTGTGCCGATCACCGCGTCGGTCAATTGCTCCACGTATTCGTCGTCGGTCTCGGCCGCGAATTGGTCGTCTTCTCCGCAGCCGAGCGGCACGCTGAGGAAGACCGCCACCAGGCAGCCCGCAGAAAATCGCACACCCACCCATTTTTCACGCAAATGATTTCGCATGCTTCCCTCCGTTGAGCGCGTACCAACCCCGTCCGCGCACTCAATAACTAGATTGTAGAAGACACTAAGTCAAGGAGCGCCCATGCTTTACACCGCGCTCCGTAGCAGGCAGCTCGCACGGCGGAATGCGCCAGCCAACACTCGATTGTTCACAGACTCGATGTCGTCCACCGCGAACCGAATCGTACGGTTGCCGGGATCAGCCTGCGGGGCTGAACACATTTCACCAGTGTTCGCTACGCCTTGGATTCGAGCCGCCGGCGAAGCGACGACGCGCGTTGCTTCAACGCATCCGCTTCGCGCGCCAGCTCTGGAAAATCATCGGCATGGGCGGCCTCGAACAAGGCTTTCGCGCTGTCCGCAATGCGGGCCAGCTGCGCCTCGACGTCGCTCAAGACCGCAGCGCGCTCCCCTTCACCCGTTTGAATACGTGCCGTCACCTCGGCGGCCGCGCTGCCCAAGGCCGCGTAGGCCTGCATGTGCTCCTTCAGTCGCTGATGCCGCGCCTGGATCTCGTTGGCAAACGCCGCGAGCGGCTCGAGCGCGGCCTGCTGGCGGGCTTGCATGGTCGCCATCGCGGAAGCCAGCGCCGCAAGGCCCGCCGCGAGGCGATCGGGGAGCGTGAGCGCTTCTTGCAGCTCTTTGGCCGCACGCGCGATGTTCTTTTCGGAAGTGAGCGGGATTTTGCGCGCCGTGCGGGAGATGGACTCGAGCTGCGACAGCTCGGTCTCCAGGGAGCGCGCGGCGCGGACGAGGGCAGAAGGTTCTTTCTCGTTCGAGTGGGAGGCGTTGCGAGACGGCATGCGCTTTCGAGCCTAGCGCGAACCGCGCTCGCACCGAACTCACTTTGCGTGATGAACCGTGGCCCAGCCATTGCCGGGCATGTCGAACTGAAATTTCGTACCGCCCAATGACACGGTTGCCTTCTTGGCCGCCCCCGAGTTGTACATCACCACCACGATCGCGCCGTCTGGATTCTTGAATGCCAGCGCATCACCGCCGCTAGTGCCGATGACCGTCGCCTTGGGCGCGACGAACTGCGACAGGTGCCGGAACACGTAGTACGCCGGAGTCGCAGTCAGCTTCTTCGCCGAGCGATCGACGGTCAAGAGTGCATTTTGATGCCAGGGCTTGCTGGCGTTCAAGTTCGTGCCGAGCGTATCGAGCACCATGTTCCATGCGCTGTAGGAGTTCACCCCGGCGACGATCCAATCCTTGATGTTCTTCCAGCTTTCGATGCCGTAGGCGTAGTCGTTTTGCGGCTTGCTCGCGCTGTAACTGCTCTGCGACCAATAGTCGGTGGCAAAGTCATAGTTTCCGCACTTGTGCTCGGTCTGCATGATCGGCACGTTCTTCGACTTCAAAGAAGAGATCGCGCCTTTCGTGTTCCACTGCAGACCGAAGCCCTTCACGTAGCTCATCGCCTTGGCATCGCTGGCCAGGTTCGTCGCGATCGTGCCGTCGCTCTGATTGGACATGGTGCCGCACCAGATCTGCGCAGGAACTTTGTCTTTCTCGAACAATGGCCCGAGGTAGTCGCGGATGAACTTGATGTACAGGGCTCCCGTCCAGGCGCAGCTCGGATACGGATTGACGTATCCAGGTTCGTTCTGCGGATGAACGGCCTCGATGGTGAGGCCCTCGGCGGCGTACGCTTGCACGAACTTCTCGAGATAGAGCGCGAACGCGCTCAGCGTCTTGTCGTCATCCTTCATGTTCCCGGAGTCAGTGCTGTTGTTGTCTTTCATCCAGCCGGGCGGAGTCCACGGGCTCGCCCAGAGGTGGATATCCGGCTTGAGGGCGAGAGCTGCCTTGATGTACGGAATCAAGAGCTTCTTGTCTTGCGCAATCGAGAAGCTCGCCATGGTGTAGTCGTTGGCGGTCTCGGCCAGCGTATAGCGAGCCAACGCATAGTCGCTGGCCCCAATCGGGAGCCGGCCGTAGGCGAAGTTCGCGCCATTGGCAGCGTCGAATAGTAGGCTCATCGCCAGCGCTTTGTCGCTGGCACTCAGCACCGAGAGCGCATCCCAACCCGCCTCGTTGAACGTTCCCCCGAAGCCATCCCAGCGCTGCTTCAGCGATGCATCGTCTGCCGTCACATCGGCGGTTCCGCTCGTCGTCGGAGTCAGCGTCCCTGTCTTCCAGAACGCGCCATCGGCCGAAGTCACCACGTCGGGGAGGGCGACGTCGACGGGGCCGCTTCCAGCGGAAGACGAAGCACCGGCTTGACCATTGGCACCCGCCGCTGCACTGCCACCCGCAGAAGTTCCAGCGCTCGTACTGCTGCTACCACCGCTGGCTCCGGGGCTTCCGCCGCTGGTGTTGCTACTGCCCGCCGTGCTGTTCGAGCTCGCACCGGCCGTGTTGGTCGCGCTGCTGCCCGCCGTGTTTCCAGAACTCGTGCCCGCCGTATTTCCAGAATTCGCGCCCGCGGTCTGAGTAGCGGCGCCAGCGGCGGCGGTGGCCGAGCCGCCCTGTGCAGCAGGTTGCGAACTCGGCGAAGACGAGCTGCAAGCTGCGAAGAAAAACGCGAGCCCGACGCTGAGCGTAGCTTCTCGAATTCTGGTCATTTGAAAAGATCCTTTGTCCTATTTTTCATGTCCCCGCAACGCAGCGAGCAGCGCAAACCGAGCCGCGATCGCGCGACGCGTGCGACGCGACTCCACTGACGCACGCAGACAGCGACCTCGCGAGACATTGAATCTGTGTTGCAGAATTCCTACTGCGCTAGCCGTGACGATGGGCCGCCGAGCGTGCGCGGTGCAGACACACTCGAACATTTCAGGGCCGCCCCGGCGACAGCGATGTCGTTATCGCGAGCGAAGCGCGTTCGGTATCGTGCGGCGCATGAAACTCGCAGTGGCAAAAGCGTGGTCGGTCAGCGCGAAGAGCAGCGCCTGGCTGCTCGGGGCAATCACTCTTTGTGCAAACCTGGCTTGCTCCAGCACCGACACAGAGAACGGCGGAACGGTGTCCGCCGGCGCTGGCGCGGTACCTGCCACGGGCGGGTCGAGTGGCCACGGTGGTTCCGCGGTCGGTGGCAGCGCGACCGTGGGCGGTGGCGGCAGCGCGGGCAGCGCAACCAGCAGCGGTGGCGCGGGCAGCAGCGGCGTGGGCGGTGGCAGCGCGGGCAGCAGCGGAGTGGCCGGCACAGCGGGCTCGTCGGGCGGCGCCGTGGGCGCGGGCGGTGCTTCCGCAGGGAGCGGCGGCTCGAGCGCGGGCGGCTCGAGCGCAGGCGGAGGCTCGAGCGCAGGCTCCACCGGCTTCGATCCGTGTCCAGCAACCGGGGACTGCAAGGTGCTGCCGCTGGGTGACTCGATCACCTTCGGCACCCCCACCAACAACGGCGGCTACCGTGTCGAGCTATTCACCAAAGCGGTCGGCGACAACCTGCACCTGACCTTCGTCGGCTCTCAGTCGAACGGTCCGGCCATGGTCGCGGGCAAACCTTTCCCCAAAGGCAACGAGGGCTATCCCGGCATCACGACCGCGAACCTCAACTCGCAACACATCAAGGGCACGGCACTGAAGGACATGCCCCAAATCATCCTGCTGCACATCGGCACCAACAACGTGAGTCAAGCCAACGCCTTTGCCGATCTCGAGAAAATCGTGGACGACATCGTGGCCGCAGCTCCGAACTCGCTGCTCGCCGTCGCTTCGATCATCCCGCTCGGCAGCACCGCTGCCGTTCCCACGTACAACGCCAAGATCCCCGATCTCGTGAAAAAGCGGGCGGACGCCGGCAAGCACGTGATCTTCGTCGATCAGTACAAAGATTTCCCGACCTCGGAGCTCACCGACGGCGTGCATCCGGATGACACCAAGGGCTACCCGCGCATGGGCGACAAGTGGTACGCGGCAATCAAGCCGTACCTGCACTGAGCGCCAAGCGCTCTCAATTGGCGACGCACTGCTTCTGCATGAAGGCGAACGTGGCGGCCGCGGCGACTGCGGCGCCCGCTTCGCTGAAGACGAGGCCATCCGTGCCCATCACGTACTCTGGGTGCCCCTCGAAAATTGGCCGCAAATCCAGCCAATGGCAGGGCACCGCGCTGCGGCCGCAGGCGTTCTTCAGCAGCGGCCGCATCAGATTGAGCCCGTCTTCGAGCGTCGGATTGTCGACCGGGTCGCCATAGAAGAAGTAGACGACGTGCTCGACGCCGTCTTTTTCGAAGCGCTGGAACAGCTGCTCTGCACCGCTGACCGCGGCGTGCGCTGCCGGACACTCGGGCGTCAGCAAGCCCGCACATTGCCCGTTCAGCACGTCCGTCGCACCGCCGTCCATGACGATCACGCGCGCCGGGCCATCGGCTCGCGCGCCAGTGTATTGATTGTCGAAGCTGAGAGCACCGGTAGCGAGCAAAGAGCTCACGGCCATGGCATGGTCTCGAAAGTGCTGACCCATGGTCAAGACCCCGGCCGACACCGCAGCTTGCTCGAGTAGCTGTGTGAAACTAGTGAGTTCGATCAGCACGTCACCCAAGATCAACACGTCGGCCGGCGCGAGGTTCGTGGGCAAACAGGACGCGATGGGCGGCTCGGTTTGCCGGGCAAACTGCCGACAGAAGCCGTAATCGCAAACGCGATCAGCGCCCAGCTTGCGGCAATCCGCGTCCGTCAAGCAGCTCGCGTCGCACATCGCACCGAGCTCCACCGAGCTGCAGCGCTGTTCCGTCACTCGCGGACCTAGCGGCGCACAACTGGCGACTTCCGGCAAAGTCGAGCAGTCGCTCTGCCGCGTGCAGGGCTTGGAGCAAACTCCGCAGATGCATTGCATGCCATCGGCACAGCTGCCCTCACAGCTTTCCAAAAAATGCGTCTCACTGCCTTCTTGCGACGACTTCGGCGCGCTGCACGAGAACACCACCCACAAGCCGACCAGGAGCGGGGCCAGGGTTCGGACCTTGCGCAGGATCCATTCACGATTCATCCGATTCATCCGATTCATCCTCGCCGCGTTCTATCGAACACTGCCCCACGTACATCAAGACCTGCGTATGCCTCTCGGGCGTGGGGTGATCGGCGTTGTAGCGCTCCACCTTGTCCCGTAGCTCGCCCAACTGCGAACGCAGAGAACGCAGGGTCTCGAAAGCCTGCGTCTCGTGCGGATGCCCGGGCCACACCTCGAGCGTATAAGTGCTGCCCCCCACTCGATCCGCCAGGGCAGGCCGATTGCGATCGATCCTCAGGCGGCTGGTGACCGTATTCACGACCGCCTTGAAGTGATCGAAAACCGCCGCTTCCCAGCCGACCGCGGAGCCGAGGGGCAGGACCAGGGTGCGCGCGGTGTAGGGCCCATCGGGGGTCATCTGCTCTACCCGGCCTACCTCCAGCAGGCGGGTGAGCGCCGGCAACAGCGCGTCCGCATCGACTTGGGTCTTTTGCAGCTCGGCCAGCGTGCACGGGCCTTCCCGGTAAATGAGCGCCCACAATAGCTCGTCGAGGCCGTCGTTGGAGTGCGCTTGGCGCAAGCGAACCAACGCATCCTCCGGCGTGACGCGATAGCTGAGCCGCGTGCCGGTGCCGCTGACCGTGATCAAGCCGCTCTCGCACAAATCATGGAGTACGCCGCGAACCTGGCTCTCATCGTCGCTCGCGAATTGCACCAGCACTTGGGCGCGCGTGACACTTTCCGCGTGTTGCACGTAGTCCAGCACGGCAACCCAGAGCGAGCGGCCGCGATCCGTCGAGCTCTCCAGGAAGCGTTGAATTTTGCGCTGATACGTGCGGAGGCCGAGCCCGAACATGTCGGCGCTCACCTTGCGACCGACGCCCTGGCGCTCGAGCTCGCTCACCAAGTCCAAGAACACCTGATTCGCGACTTGCGCCAGCGGAGCACGCGTCCCACCGGACGTCGCTAGTTGGGCAATGAGGATCGTGGTTTGGCGCACGATGGCCTCGATCAGCAACTCGATCGTCATGTTTCGCTCTATAGGCGCGGGCAGGGGATGTTAGTAGCGATCTAGGCCGAAGGGGGGGCGACAAGTTTGCCATACCCTCGCAAACTCGCGTGAACACGAAACTTCTTGGCAAGCGAGCGGCTGGCTCGAGCTTCACCCGGGGAGCAAACGAAGCCGTGGGCTGAGCCGCCAAAAAGCCGACTGCCGGACCCCGCTACGCTCGCCCCCTTGCCCCGCCATCGGGGTCAACCCAGGACCGGGACAGCCATACCGACTTCGGTATTTTTCGAGGGCACTGTGTTCGCCGCCGCGCGCTCGGATCAATCGATTGTAAGCGTGTGCGACGCGGTGCCGAGGGCGTGAGTTAATTCTGAGTTTAAGAACACGGCAACCGATCGCGATTACCCAAGATCGCTAATGCGACAAGCACACACCGCAACAACCACACTGCCGCCCAACGCAACGCTTGTACCGAAATGCCCCGCTGACTTAGGGCGATCCACCGATAACCTCTCGGATAGCGAGCACACGCAATACGAGTCTCGAAGCACAGAGTGAGTTCTTGCCAGTGCGAATGATCGGACGTAACAAACACCAACACCGAGATTGAGATTGCGGCGTCTCGGTCGACGATCTTCGCGTGCTCTCCGCAGACAGCGAGACTTGGAAATGAAATCGAAATTTGGCGAAGTGCTCCGGCTCGGAGCGGTGAGCTGGGTGTGCGCCATTGTCGCGTTGGCTGCCGCCTGTGGCGGCCCAGACGGCAGCGCGGACAGCGCGAGCGGCGGTAGCCAGCAAAGCGTAGGAGCGAGCAGCCCACTCGCAGGGCGCAGCGGGGCTAGCGCGGGTTCGAATACGGCGCTGACGAGCGGCGGCGGAGCCTTGACTGGTAGTGCCGGCTCAGCGCAAGGCGGAGCCGATGTGGCGGGCGCTGCCCCAGTAGGCGGCGCCAATGGCGGAGCCGCGCAGATCGGAACTACGAATGGCGGGTCCACGAATGGCGGAGCCGCGAATGGCGGAGCCGCGAATGGCGGGACCACACACGGCGGGACGAGCAACGGCGGCGGCGCGAGTGGCGGCAAGGCGGGCGCGGACACGGCGCCCTATCCGGCCATCACCTTGGCCGGGCTCACCACGGCCGTCGAACTCGCTCCCGTGCGCCTCGCGGCAACGGGCCTCTATCCGGCCAAGGTCAATGTAACGAGCGGCGGGGTCGACAACCTGTTCGGCAGCAATGCGGCACTGGTAGCGACGAACGCAGAGACGCAGGCGCTGCGCTCTTCGGTTCAGCACACCAACCTGCGCATCATCTTCACGGTGTGCGAAGGGCTGTATCGAATCGTGGCCAAGAAGTCTGCGGGCATCGGCACGCTTGCCGATCTGAAGGGCAAGACCGTCGATTACAGCAGCGGCACGTCGTCCGCTTATTTTCTGCACCAAATGCTGGGCCTCGTGAACCTGAGCGAAAGCGACGTGAAAACCGGTTCCACGCCTTCGGCGAACTCGGGCGGGCAAGCGGCGGCATTCTGGGAACCCAACATGGCGCAATACGCGGCCGGCATCAGCGCCAGCGATCGCGTCGAGTTCCAAAAGGACGATCAAGGGCACGAGGTCTATCGCGAGCTGTTCGATCTGCACGCCACCGCCGAGAGCTTGGCCGACCCGACCAAGCGCCGAACGATCGTGCGCTTCGTCCGCTCTTTGATCGATGCCTCCGCGCAAATTCGAACCGACCCCACGGTGGCTTATCCGGTGTTGACGGGCCCCACCGGCGTCAGTCAGAGCGTGCTCGGCGAATCCCTGAAATACGAGCGCTACGCCGGAACCTTGGTCAGCGACGCCCTCGATCAGCTCGTTACCGAGGAGGTTTGGCACGCCAAGAACAACAATCGCAGCGCGCGTAGCCGTGCCGACCTGGCCAAGCTGATCGACACGAGCGTGCTCCAAGACGCACTCGCGCTATGAGCCAGGGCTCCCGCGGGTAGATGGCTGGTGATCGATTCGTTTTCGTCATCGATCGACATGCGTAGAGCTGATGAATACGCCCACCAAGCCGATGAAAAGCACGGAAACAGGGACGAAACGGCGAAAATCTGAGGTTCGCGCAGGACGCCACGTTCTCTCGCGCCGTGCTGGCGCGCACCAAGCGACGAGCTGGATGACGCGCTGATAGGGAACAAACCGTCACACGTTTTGGCTGGACTGCCGAACGACGCGGCGTAACCTGCGGCCCATGACCATGGGTGGGCTCGGGTTCGTGCGCGCCAAGAGAGTCAGCTGGCTCGCCGCGCTGCTAGCCACCGTAACCGCGGGCTGCGGTGATGGCAGCACGGGCAATGCTGGTGCGGGTGGCAGCACCGTTGCGGTATCGGGCGGCCGCAGCGGGGTGAGCGGCAACCCTGGCAGCGGTGGCACTGATGGAGTCGAGATCGGTGGCCCTGAATTCGGGGACGCCGGAACGGACGGCAGCCCGATCGGTGGAGAGGAGATGGCGGGCGCCGGAACCGATGCCGGCGAGTTCGGTGGCGGCGAGAACGCAAGTGGCGGAACGGGCGGCGCGGGAAACGGCGGCGCGGGAAACGGCGGCCCTGAAATCGGAGGCGGCGGGAACCGCAGCACCGAAACCGGAGGCGCTGAAACCGGAGGCGGCGGGACTCGCGGCGTGGAGACGGGCGGCGCGGGGATTGGCGGCGCAAGTTCAGGCGGTGATGGGGGGCGCGGCGGGATGGGTGCCAGCGGAACCGGCGGCGTGGAGATCGCGGGTAGCAGCTCGGGCGGCACGGGAACTGGCGGCGCCGAGATCGGAGGCGGCGGAACGGGCACGGGTGGGACCGGAAACGCAGGAACGAGCGCCGCAGGAACGAGTAGCGGTGGAGCGGCCGGCATCGGAACGAGCGCTGGTGGGACTGCGGGTGGAGGGACAAGCATTGCCGGCACCGGTGACGGCGGAACCGACCGAGGAGGAGCGAGTGGCGCCGGAACGAGCGGCGCCGGAACGAGCGGCGGTGGCGGAACCGGCGGCGGTGGAACGAGCGGCGCTGGCACCGGCGGCGCCGGAACGAGCGGCGGCGGTGGCACGGGTGGCTACCAACCACCGACTGGTGGCTACCTGATCAAGAGCAGCTTCCTCAGCAATCCAGATTTGGCGATTGCACATGCCCGGTCGACCGCTGACTTCTACGCCAAGGCCGTCGATCCACAGTTCGGCGGCTTTTTCACGTATCTCGATCGACAAGGCAAAGCGACGGGCAGCAACAAATCGTTCGTGGTGCAGAGCCGCGATGCGTACGCCTTCGTGCGCGCATTCATGCTCTCCGGCGACGAGCACTACTTGGATCTCGCTCGGCAAGCACTCACCTTCTTGTACGCGCATGGCTGGGATTCGAAGTACGGCGGCTTCATTTTCATGGGCAATCAACAAGGCGCCGCGCAACCCGATCCGAGCGGTTCGCAGAGCCCCAAATGGTCGTTCGTGCAGCACTACGGCTTGGTGGGCATCAACGCCATGTGCGATGCAACGCGAAGCTTGCTCGACTGCGGCTGGCTGGACACGGGCATCACGTCGCTCGATCAGCACCTGTGGGACGGGCGCGCGGGCTATCAAGGCTACTACAACAACGCGAACGTGGATTTCTCGTCAGCGCGCGACAAGGGCTTCACGCCCACCATCGACGGCATCACCACCCACGTGCTGAATGACTATCTGATCACGGGCCGAGCCGACTATCGTCAGCGCTTCTTTTGGCTGGCCGACAACGCGGCCGATCGTTTGGCCGCCAATATGACCGCTCCGGGCGTCAAGTTCGGCTTTCCGGAAGATTACAACTCGAATTGGCTGATCAACACCGGCTCCAAATTCGGGTTCGTGGGCCACATTTACAAGACGGCTTGGTGCTTGGCGCGCGCGTACTTGATCGATCCGCAGGAGAAATATCGCAGCGCGGCGCGCCAGATTTTGCTCCAAATGTACCAAAAGGGCGGCTTCGATCGCACGAACGGCGCCCCCAACTACTCATTCAATTGGGATAGCGGCGTCAATTCGACGGACAAGGAGTATTGGCAACTCGAGCAAGCGATCCTGAGTGGGATCTACGCCTACGCCATCACGACCTCGGACGCGGACCGCGCGATCTATCTCGAGGTCGCGGATCGCACACTCGATTTTTACGTGAAGCATTTGTTCGACGCGCAGTACGGCGGCATCTTCTATCAGACCAACGCCGATGGCAGCTCGCCCGTTCGCACCGACAAAGGCGATCAGTGGGAAGGCGCTTATCACGACGTCGAGCTCTCCTATTACGTCTACGTCGACGGCAACTTGCTGCTCTGGCACCGCCCGATCACGCTCTACTATCGCTTCGAGGCCACGCCGGCCGATCGCGACATCGTGCTTTCACCCATTCCGCTTCGCGATACTCGGCTCGCGATCGCCTCGGTGAGCCACGCGGGCGCGCCCTATTCGTCGTTCGACGGGGCCGCGCGCAGTGTTCACCTGCCGGCGGGAACATCCGGTGTATTCGGCGTCACCTTCAAATACGTCGGTCCATAAGCCTGAATTTGGGATGGTCACGCGGCGCGCGCAGGCCGTCCCTGCCTTCGGCGTCGAGGTCCGGGAACCGGCGCGGGGCTTGGAGGTGCGCGGCGGGGTCACGAGCGCCCCTCTCTTCACCTCAGGAACGAAACTGGACTTGCTGCTCGGCGGTCGATGCCCCAGAAGGGAAGCAGCCATGAAGCCTTCACTGTGCGCAGGACTAACGTTCGAGTTCAGCTATCAGGTGCCGGAGCAGAAGACCGTGCCCCACGTGTACCCGGAGTCGCCTCTGTTTCAGGCAATGCCGCATGTCTTTGCGACCGCGTACCTGGTGGGCTTGTTCGAGTGGGCGTGCATGGAGGCAATGCAGCCGCACCTCGAGCCCGGTGAGCAATCGGTGGGCGTGGATATCCGCATCTCGCACACGGCGGCGACGCCGCCCGGGTTGACCGTCACGGTGCAGGTCGCGCTCGAAGCAGTCGAAGGCCGAAAGTTGACGTTCCGGGTCAGCGCGCATGATGGCGTCGAAGCCATCGGTGAAGGCACGCACCAACGCTTCGTGATTCAGCCCGAGCGCTTCTTGCAAAAGGTGGCGCAGAAGGCGACTGCCGGACACTGAGCATCGAACGGCTTCGCCTACGGCGTCCGCGCGCAGCGCACGCCGACGCCGTAGTCTCCGCGGTAGGTGGTCGCGTAGTTCAGCGAAGTGCGGTTCGACGAGAGCATGTACGGCATCAGGCCGGTGTGAAAGCCGCCTCCGGGTAAAACGCGATCCGTGCCGCCGCTCAGGTTCGCGCAATCCGTACACGGATTGTCGTACTTGGCGGAGTAAACGTCGAGGTTCCATTCCCAGACGCTGCCCGAGAGATCGAGTTGGCCGAAGCGACCCGCGCCCAGGCTCGTCGTTCCGACTTTGGCGACGTTTGCGAGGCTCGTACAATTGCCGGCTTTGCCCGTCGGATAATAGCAGTCGTACATGGCGTACTTGCTGTCCGTACCGGGAGCCGTCGAACCCCAGGGGTACATGCGCTGCTCGTCGCCGCCGGCGGCGGCGTATCTCCATTCGGTTTCGCTGGGCAGAAAGCCGCCATCCCAAATGCAGAATGCGTGAGCCTCGAACCAGTTCAAACACGTGATCGGCAATGCTTCGTTGTTGCCCGCGCTCGCCGACCAAGTGCCGTAGGTGCCGGTGCTGCAGGCTAGATTTTTGGTCCAAGTGGCGACCGCGCTCGCGCCCGTGGCCAGATTGCCATTCCAGCTCGAGTCCCAACCGGGTTCGAAGCTGCCCGCTTTGCTGCCATCAGCCAAACCTTTGCCGGCGTTCAAATGGCCGTGCTTACCGCTGCCCGAAGCCGGCAATGCGCCGCCCGCCGCGAGGTAGTTCACGAATTGCCGCAAGCGAGCGACCGTGACTTCGTACTTGTCGAGGCGAAAGGCGCTGATCGTCGCGGGGTCGGCTTTGCCGGTCGCGCCGCTGCCGTTGTTGGCGTACGTGCGACTGAACGTGCCGCCGGCAACGGGCAGACTAGCGCAACAGCTCTCCTTGCCATCCGGACCACAGTTGCTCAGCCCCGGCCCACCGGGCGCGCAACTGGGCGGCTTGCCGTCTGCGTTCGGCGCGCCGCTGCCATTGCCCTTCGCGTCATCGGAGCTGCTGCACCCACAAGCAATGATGCCAGTTCCGATACTCAGTATGGCGCTCAGACGAAGAGTTCGCGAGTGGATGCTTCTTGCGATCGTTGGCCAAGTGCACGGCATGGGTGACGCCTTTGGGAGAGAAGCTTTACGAACTCGGCGACGGGATTGCGCGGCGTAGTAACCGTCGCTTTCAATAGCAGGCATTGTGCGCTTTCGCCGCTAAATCTGGCTGAAAACGAAGCGCAGACGGAAAATTACACGCGCGATTCTGGCTCGCGCGAACTTGTCGTCGATGATACCCCGAATGTACTTTGAAGAAATCTCGAGTCGTTAGGGTCTGCTTTGCGGGCGTGGGTTTGGCAGGGATGGTCAGTGCATTGTTTTCATGCACCACCACCGTGGACGACACCAACCTGGTCGGTGTCGCTGGCACGCGCGCCAATGACGGAAACTCCGGCGCCGGTAAGCCGAGCATTCCGACGGCAGGAGCGACGGGCGTGGGCGTTGCCGGTGCGAGCGGCAGTCCCACTTCGGGTTTGGCTGGCGCGAGCGGCGCGTTCAACGCGGGTGGCGCCGGTGGCGCGGGCGGCGCGCCGACAACCGCGACCGGTGGCACAAATCAAACCGGCGGTTCGAGCAGCGGCGGCTCCACCGGCGGCAAAGGCGGCGCGGGCGGCAAAGGCGGAGCGGGCGGCAAAGGCGGAGCCGGCGGCAGCAGCGCGAGCGGTAGCGGCGGGATGAGCGGCGGCGGCCAAGGCGGATATCCGGGCGGCGTAGTTCAACCGCCACCGCTGACCGACGGCTCGCAAGGCTGGGCAACGCGCTATTGGGACTGCTGCAAGCCCGCTTGTGGTTGGCAGAACAACGTCGGCAGCGGCCGTACGCCCATCCAGAGCTGCACTCAAGACGACATGCCCTTGAGCGACGTCAAGGCGAAGAACGCTTGCGAGAGCGGTGGAACCGCATACATGTGCCACGCGCTGGAGCCGTGGGCGGTGAGCGACACTCTGTCTTACGGCTACGCGGCGGTAAACAAGGGCAGTGATTTCTGCGGCAAGTGTTACCAGCTGCAGTTCACGGGCGGCTCTCACAACTCCACCGTCGACGCGGGCTCCAAAGCCTTACAAGGTAAGACGATGATCGTACAAGCGATCAACAACGGCGGCGTCGATGCCAATCAATTCGATCTGCTCGTGCCGGGCGGCGGGGTTGGTCTCTTGGACGCCTGCTCCAAGCAATGGGGCACCAAAGATTTGGGCGAGCAATACGGCGGTTTCTTCTTGGCCTGCCAAAAGTCGAACAATTTCGACTACGCCAAATCGAAGGCTTGTGCCAAAGCCAAGTGCGATAGCGTGTTCGCCAACAAGCCGGAGCTGCGCACCGGTTGCGAGTGGTTCACGGATTGGTTCGGCGCCCCGGACAACCCAGCCGTCCTGTACAAAGAAGTGACCTGCCCGGACGCCATCACCAAGAACTCCGGCTTGAAACGCTGACATCGCTCGAAGGCTCATGAACAAGATCGCCGTCTCGAGTCTTTGCTCACTGGGCGCAGCGCTTCTGCTCATCGGCTGCGGGCAACAGGCTGACTCGAACGGCGGGAACGCAGGAGCCGCCAACTCCAGCGCGGGAGCGAAGAGCGGCGGCGGCTCGAACGGCGCCAACGCAGGCGCGGGGCCGAGCGCCAGCGCAGGCATGACCGCGAGCGCTGGTGCAACGGCGCACGTGGGTGGTTCGACGGCAGCGGCCGGCGCGAGCGCCGCGCAGGGCGGCGCCGCGAATGGTGCGGCAGGCGCGGCGGGTGCTCCGCTCGGCACCGGCGGCGCGCCGGGCGGCGCCGGCAGCTCGGGCGCGGACGTGATCGTCACCATCGCGAACGGCGATTTCTGGCTCGACACGGCGGGCAACCGCATCGAAGCGCACGGCGCCGGACTGATCAAAGTGGGCGACACTTGGTACTGGATCGGCGAAGACAAATCCGGCAACTCGGGCGGCTTCAAGGCCGTCAATTGCTACGCCTCGAAAGACCTTTCACACTGGGAATTCAAGCGCGCGATCATCACCAAGCAAACCTCGACCGATCTCGCGGCGTCCGATCGCATCATCGAGCGCCCGAAGGTGATCTACAACGAGGCCAGCAAGAAATACGTGATGTGGTTGCACTGGGAAGGCGCCAGCTACGCGACCGCCGAAGCGGGCGTATTTACCAGTGACACGGTGGATGGCGCCTACACGCAAGTGCGCCACTTCCGCCCCAACGATCGCATGTCGCGCGACGACACCTTGTTCAAGGACGACGACGGCAAGGCCTACTTTCTTTCGGCATCGAACGAGAACAAAGACCTCTCGCTCTATGATCTGACTGACGACTACACCAACATGAAGTCGCAGATCTCTACGCTTTGGCCGGGCAGCTACCGTGAGGCCCCCGCGATCATGAAGGCGAAGGGGCACTACTTCATCGTCAATTCGACGGCGACCAACTGGGATCCGAACCAGCAAAAGTTCTCGACCGCAACGTCCATGCAAGGACCTTGGAGCGCGCTCGCGAACGTGGGCGACAGCACCGGCTTCGACACGCAGACCGCGTTCATCATCCCGGTGCAGGGCACGAAGACCACGACGTACATCTATGCCGGCGATCGCTGGCAGGATCCGGATTTGAAGGGCTCCAAGTACATCTGGCTGCCGCTCAAGATCTCGGGTGATACCAAGCTAGTGATGGATTTCTACGACAGCTGGCAACTGAACGTGACCACCGGAGAGTGGAGCGCGGGCGGCAGCAACGCCAACAGCGGCTTCATCTCGCACGCCAACTGGTCGCTGGTCTCGGCCGATAGCCAAGAAACCGCGGCTGAAGACGGGCACGCGACCAACGCCTTCGACGACTCGACCTCCACCTTCTGGCACACGCAATATACGGACGCGAAGCCCGAGCCACCGCACGAGATAGTGATCGACCTGGGCGTGAGCTACTCGCTCACCGGCATGCGCTACACGCCACGCCAAGACGACAACCAGAACGGCATGGTCAAAGACTACGAATTTTACGTGAGCGCAGACAAAACCAATTGGGGCACCGCCGTAAAGACGGGCAGCTTCGGCACCGCCAAGGCGCCGACGACCGTCACCTTTCCCGCCACGCCCGGGCGCTTCATTCGCTTCGTTGCGCTGAACGAAGCCAGCGGCAAAGCATTCAACGCGGTGGCCGAGCTGGACGTCGCGGGAACCGTGCAGTGATCAGAAGCCGTCGGGGATGCCGCCAGTCAGGCAAGTGACGGTGTTGGGCGCACTGGGCGACGAGCTCAGCGCGAGTTCGGGCTGAGCGGCGCTGCCACGAGCGAGCCCTTCCGTGTCTGACCAGTGCGGGGCTTGGCCCGGCCGCAGGCAATGCAGCCCGCTTTGGTAGAAGCCGATCACGAACGTATGCCCCGCGATGCGAGCGCCCGTCGCGTCGCCGAGCGCGGCCGCAAAGTCCTGTCCGCGACGAGCACCGAGCGTTTCGCAGGTTCGAAACCAGAGCAGCGCGTTGGGCGTGAGCCGCTCACGAAAGGCGCTATACGCCGCGTGGTGGCGATGGCCGGGGCGCAACAAATCGCGATCGAGCGGCTCGCGATCGATGAACACGCTGCCCCATTTGCCATGGCCCCAGAACTGCAGCTCGGCAATCGCGCGCGACGGCTCGTGTTTGCCAAGCCAAGCGAACGCATCGGCGAAGCTGCTCGCGCCATATGCGCCGTCGACCCGGCCCAGTGCGCGGTAGAAATGCGTGCCGTATTGCCAGCTGAACCCGAGCGCTCGCGGTCGGCGCGAGCGCTGCGTCGCGTCGTAGATGACCAGACGCAGCGGGTCACTCATGCGGGAGGCTCAGGGGCAGGTCGCGACCCAGCTGAGTGCGGTGCCGGCTGCCGTGGTATCGGTGGAGCCGTTGTGCTGCCATAGAACTTGTCCGGCGACGTCCGAACCCGTCGGATTGGGGCTTACCGTACCGGTCGTATCGAACGTGAATGAGAGCGCCGGCGTGGCCACGGTGATCGAGTCGATATAGACGACGGTCGGCTTCGACCATCCGCTCGTTGCCGGCGCTGCATTGATCTCGATTCCGAGGCGCCGGACATCAGTCTTTACGATTCCACCCGTCGCCGCCTGGGCGCCGACATTGAAGGTCAGAGTTTGCCAACCAACCACACTGCTGAGGAGGGGGCGCTGGGCAGTGGTCACGCCGAACCAGTTGTTGCCTGAATCCTGAACGTAGTTGAAGACGGTGCCCGCGGCGCCCGCTTGCACGTACAGATGCATGCTGATGATCGCGGTCGTTGGACTACTCAAGTCGGTCGCCGACGGCAGCGAAATCACGAAATGCGCCCGGTCATTCGCGTCATCGAGCGGAACCGAAAGCTTCGCGCAGCCGTTCATTGGCGGGCTACCGCCGCTGCCCGCACTACCCGCGCCGCCGCCGCTGCCTCCGGTGCCGCCGCTGCCCGCAGTGCTCGCGCCCGCCGTACCCCCGCTGCTCGCACCGGCTGTGCCGGCGCTGCCGCCCGTGGCCACGGTTCCACCTGTACCAGCGCCGCCGCCTTCGGCGCCTTCACCGCCGGTCTCCATCGCGCCGGCGGTGTCAATCATCCCGGCATCACCCGAGCTCTCGCCGCTCGAACCACCGTTGACGGCAGCGGCGGAACCGCCGCGTCCCGCAGTTGGGCTCTCGTCACCCGCGGAGCCCGAATGACCAGCTGCCGCCGCCTTGCCGCCGCTCCCGGCTGCCGCAGGTCCGCTGCCCAACAGCGAAGCGTCGTAGACGCTGCAGCTCACTGCCGTAAAAATCACCGCCGCCGCCTTGGCCGCTCTCGTCGCTCGTCGTACCGTTACGTAAGTCACGCCATATTCCTTGCGTGCGCTAGCGTGCTTGCGCTCGCGAAGTAAGGCCTTTCAATCTAGCAGTAGCGGGCCACACATGCATTCGGTCAGCTTTCTTCTTTCGTGCCGTTCGCGTGATAAGCGTCAGAGCTACTCGCACGCCAAGCAGGCGCGTGGTAGGCCGCTGGCATTCGCGCGCGCTGCGAGTGGCTGAGAGTTCGTCATTTTGCAGCCGAAATTTCCGACAAGCACGGAATGCATGCGCGCGGGCCATCACGCGAGGTGGTCCAGCGGGCAGCTAGAGTAGCCAAATATGCTCGAGTCGCACAAGAATACAGCTAATCGCAGGGTCAAATTGGGCGGCGCGGTGGCCAGCGCGTTCTGCTTCATGCTCAGCGCCGGCCTGGGCTGTTCGAGCGATCCAAGCGCGGGCAACAACGCGGGTGCCGGGGGCGCCGTAGCGAGCTCGGGTGGTAGCGCCCCGGCCCAAGCCGGCGCCCCAGCGGGCGGCAGCGCGAATGGCAGCGCCGGCAAGGCAAATGGCGGCAGCGCGGGATCCGTCAGTGGCGGCGCGGGCAGCGGAGGCTCGTCCGCGACCGGACAGGCGGGCGCACCGGCCCAAGGTGGCAATGGCAGTGGCGGAGCAACGCCGGTTGCCGGCGCGGGTGGCGGCAGTAGCGGTAGCGGCTGTACGCGCGAGCTGTTGAGCACCACGCTGAACAACTACTTCAAAGCGCTCGCCGCACACGATCCATCGTCCCTGCCTTTGGCAGACACACTGAAGTTCACCGAGAACGGCAAAGAGAGTAAGCCCGCTGACGCGCCGCTCTGGAAGACCGCCGGCGCGCTGAAATACGTGCATAGCGCGCTCGACACCGAGACTTGCATGTCCGCGAGCGAAGCGGTCGTACCCGATGGCACGACCGACATTCCAGTCGCGGTCCGGATCAAGATCGTCGACCAGAAGATCACCGAGATCGAAACCATCGCCGCGCGAAAAGGTGACTACACCGGCGTGACCTCGAACACCACCGCGCTCGCGGCAAGCAAGGACACCATCAAGTGGGAAGAGTCCGTCGCGGCCGACAAGCGCAATACGCGAGCCGAGCTCACGGGCTGGATGACCAAATACTTCAAGCAATTCCCGGCCGGCGTGTGCAACACCACGAGCACTTGCAAGCGCATGGAGAACGGCGGAGGCAATTTCGTCTGCGGCGAGGGAGCGAGCTGCGCCGCTTCGAGTTCGAGCACCGTGCTCAATCCCCGTCTCGTCATCGCCGACGTCGAGACCGGTCTCGGCGTCGGCTTCACGTTGTTCACGGGCGGACACCCGGACATGCACATGTTCAAGATGTACGGCGGCCAGGTTTATGCCGTGAGCGCCATCTTGTCCAAGGGCGACAGCACCGGCTGGGATTGATGTTGCGATCGGCTAAACTCCGGCCATGACCGATCGAACCGTTCGCCACTCGACCGGTGCGGGCAACCCACGGCAGCGACAGCTGGCAGCGGCCGTAGTCGAGCAGCTCGAAGCCCTCGACGACTTGGGGCTCGACGCAGGGCCCGAAGCGACTCGCCCACTTTTGCGCAAGCTGGGCGAAGCCACGTTGCTGTTCGCGCGGGCGCTCGACGAAAATCTCGAGCTCCTATCCGCTTTCGATCACGAGTTCGAATTCATCGGCCACTTGCTGGATGTGCCCACCCGAGTGGGCGCGGTGGGCGAGACCGCCTTGGCCGTGCGCGTCGCCGAAGCACTGCAATTCTGCGCGTCAGACGACATGAAAGGACAAGTCGCCCTGGTCCACGCGCAGGCCGGGGATCGAAAGCGCGCGCTCGAGCTCGTGCTGACGAATCTAGAGACCGCCCGCGAGCCCTTCATCGCGGAATTCAGGGCCGGCGACGTGTATCGCGAGCTCGCCGAAGCCGACGCTGCCGAAGCATACTACCGACGATCACTGGCGATCGCGCCGACGGCGAGCATGCGCAGCGAGGCCGCGCTGCGCATTGCCAGCCTGCTGCTCGATAGCGGCCGCGAGGCGGAAGCCGTGGCGTTTCTCGCGCAGCAACGCGCGTTGCCGAGCGCGCCCAGCGACAACCCTGCCGGCCAGGTCCCGGTCGTCGGCCGTAACGATCCGTGTCCGTGCGGCAGCGGCAAGAAGTACAAGAAGTGCCACGGCGCTTGAGTTTGGCGTTATCGCACTATTTGCAAGTGTCGTAGGTAACGGTCGCGCGGATGAAGTCGACGTAGGCGCGCTCGTTGCCAGCACTGTCGAGATAGAGCGGCGTGAGCGCGATGCCGAAACCCGTGGCATTGACGACGTCAGCGGTCCAAGTGGTGCCCCAGAGATCGGTTGCGCCGCCGTATATCTCCGGGTGAAACGTGGTCGTCCAGGCCGTGGTGTGCCCGCGATCGAGGCCCACCGGGAGATTATTGGCCAAAGCGCGAACGCTGTAGTCGGCGATCATGTTCGCGGAGCCCGCTGACTCGTTGATCGCGAAGCTGATGCCAGTAATCTTTGCGCCGTTCGGAATCTCGAACTGAAAATTGCTGGCCAGCAGCTGATCACGGTACGGATTGTTGACCATGATGATCCAGACCGAGGACTCTTGCGTATTGCCTTCGGTCAGCAATTGGTCGAAATCGAACCAATAAGTGGGAGGCAAACAATAGTCCGGCGTACTGTCGACACATTCCGAGGCGGCGCACGAAGTTTGGGTGCCGCCCGCAGTCACGCACGCCGCCGAACAATCAGCCGCAGTGCTGCACGCATGGCTGTAGAGCGGGTAGTAGTTCGTCATGTAGCCGCCCGAGAAGCCAGCGCTCTTGCCCGTGCGCGCAGAGCGTGTCTGACTGAGCCCGGAACAACCGGCGCTGCCACCTGTGGCCGCTGCGCCACCTTGACCGGCACTCGCGCCGCCCGCCGCTGCGCCGCCTTGACCGGCACCTGCGCCGCCCATCGCTGCACCGCCCATCGCTGCGCCGCCCATCGCTGCACCGCCTTGACCGGCATCCGCGCCGCCCATCGCTGCGCCGCCTCGACCGGCACCCCCGCCGCCCATCGCTGCGCCGCCTCGACCGGCACTCGCGCCGCCGGCACCTGCCAGCGCGCTTTCGCTTCCAGCGTCGCTTGCGCTGGCCCCCGCACTCGGACCTGAACCTGCCGCGCCGCTCGACGGCGGGTTGCCGCCACAGGCCACGACCCCAGGCACAATTTCGAGCACACAAGCGAAAGCCAACAAAGCAGAGCCACGCAACGACATTTGTCTCAACCCATCTCGAATGAACGCTTCGAACCGAAGCAGGCCTACCCCGCTCCCCGCCTGGCAGCGTAATGCTTTCCGACTCCCCGCGCACGCGCCAAAACCGCCTGTGCAACCGGTTCCAGAGCCGACGCGGAACCGAGAGACGGACTCTTCCGGGCCCGCGGAACGAGCCCGTTGGCCGCGATCGTCACGGCACTTGCCAAATTGAGAAAGCGAGACCGCGATCCAAATCAGAGATGTGGCCGCGGCGGCGCCCCCGTAGGCAGCGGGCCCCAACGTCGTTCTTTGCAGCTCGGAAATTTCCCAGCGCGAAATCGTGCGCAGCATGAGCGCGGCACAGGCCGCGCGCGCACTGCGTGCGGGAAATCGCGCGTGTACGTGCACGAAAGCAAGCTGCAACTCTCGCGAGTGAGACGCGCTGCGCTGGCGCTCGCACGAGCGTCGCGTGCACGCTTACGCGTGTGCCGGCACAGAGGGGTCCATGCGTGTGCAGGCGTGACCCTGCGCGCGGCTCACACCTCATTCGCGGAGCAGACTCGATTCATAAGTGTTGGACGAGACACGTGCCGTATGAGAGAGTCTAGAGACCTATTTCGGGTGCTGAGATTTCAGGGCCTCGAGAGGAGTAGTTCTATGTCGTCTCGACTCATACACGCCTGGTCAGCTTCAGCGTTGGTCGCGGGCGCCGTCGCCGTCGCCTGCACGGGAACGCTCGACGTGCTGCCTACGCACTCGTCGTCTTCGGCGGGCTCTTCCGGAACGGGCCACGACTCTTCATCGGGAAACTCGTCGTCGTCGGGCTCGGGGTCGGATGATTCGCCCGATGCCGCGGTCGAGATCCCGTTCGAGCCGGTGCAGGCGCGCGTGTACGTGGCCAAGGTGAAGAACCTGCTGCTCGGCCTCCCCGCAACGGAAGAAGAGATCTCCGCAGTCGAGCAAGATCCGGCAGCCTTGAAGGACATGGTCGATGCCTGGTTCGTGCGTCCCGAGGCGCAAGCCAAGCTCGGCACGTTCTTCAGCAAGGCGTTCCAGCAAACGCAAATCTCGCAGAATGATTTCTTCGATCAGCTGAGCGTCGACAACCTGACGAACTTGCCGCTGTTCACCCAAGCTCAAGAGTCGATGTCGCGCACGGCGCTGAAGACCATCGCCGACGGCAAACCGTTCACGGACACCGTGACCACCCACACGTTCATGATGACGCCGACCCTGATGGCGTTCTACCTCGCGCTCGATCAAGCGCAGGTGGATGACGCGGGTAAGCAGTCGATCAGCGTCCCCATGCCCGACGGCACGCTGAGCACCACGCAAGCGTTCTGGCTCACCTATCAGCCGCCGCTCGACCCCGCCGCGATGCCGGTGGTGCCGAACAACATCCCACTCAGCGAAACGCTGGACCCGGCGAGCCCGAATTTCATGCACTTCGCCGTGCCCTCTGCCTTCAAGTGCAGCATGCCGCAGCTGGACGAAACCGGTCACGTACTGGTCGACGCCAACGGCAACGCGATGAAGGCGGACGTCGCCTACAACCAGCGCAAATACACCAGCGTTTCAGCGGCGTTCTTGGGCTTGTTTGGCTACGCAACGCGCAACTACGTAAACGATCCAGCCGATCCGAATGGCCCGCCGACACTCACCATCCCGGATGACGTCCCGGCGGACAAGAAGAACCTCTACCAATACAACTGTAGCGGCGGCGTCGCTTTCACTTCGCCCAACGTCACCGCGGCAGACGTGATCTGGCGTCCCGTGACCGTGCGCGTGGCCAATGCCGGCGAGAAGCTGACCCCATTTTACGATCTACCGACCCTGCGCGGCATCGACGAGATCGTCGTGCGCACACCGCGCGTGGGCTACTTCACCACCCCCGCGTTCTTCGCCAACTGGACGACGAACAACAGCAATCAGCACCGCGATACGCTGAACCAAGCGCTGATCGTCGGCCTCGGCCGCAGCATCAACCCTGTCGACAAGGGCACGTCCACCGTGCTCGACAACGGCAAGGATGGTCAGCACTCGGACCCGACGAGCCCTTGCTACAGCTGCCACCAAACGATGGACCCGATGCGGAACATCTTCCGCCAATCGTTCACGTACTCGTACCATACGCAGCACGATCCCGCGCAGGTGTTCTCCACCGCTTCTTTCGACTACCTGGGAGAGAAGGCCCAGCTCACCTCGTTCGACGACTTCGCCAATGCGCTGGTCGAGCATCCGCTGTACGCCAGCGCTTGGGCGCAAAAGCTCTGCTACTACGCCAATTCCAGCGGCTGCTCGGAGCAGGATCCGGAGTTCAAGCGCGTCGTCCAAGCGTTCGTCGACTCCAAGTACGACTTCCACACGCTGCTCTTGGAGTTGTTCTCCTCCCCGCTCGTCACTGGCCAAGCAGCCACGAAAACCTGGCGTGAGCTGGGCGAGACGGTCAGCATCTCTCGCCAAGATCACTTCTGCGCGGCGCTGACCAATCGTCTCCAGCTGGCGACCAGCCTGTGCGTGGGCATCACGGACAACACCACCAAGATCGCCGTAACCAACAACATCCCCTTGGATGGCTACCTGCGCGGCGCGGAGGCACCTGCACTGTCCACCGACCAAACGCCGTTCTATCGCGGCGCCACGGAATCGCTGTGTGCGTACGCCGCTGGCCTGACCGTCGACAAGACCAAGAGCCGCTACGACAGCACCAAGAAGGACGCCGCAATCACCGACTTCGTTGCCAACATCATGGGCATCACTTCGGCTGACCCGAACAGCGCAGTCGTCACCCAGCTGCTCACCGAGCACTACGACGCCGCGATCACGGCGGGCGCGAAGCCAACCGACGCACTCAAATCCACCTTCATCGTGGCGTGCCTTTCGCCCACATCCGTGGCCATCGGCTTGTAGGAGAGAACCCATGAGCATCCTCAATCGTCGCCAACTGCTACAAGCCTCCCTCGCTGGCGCCGGCCTGATCGGCCTACGCGCGATGGCCACCGGCCTGCCCGTCTCGTTCTTGCTCAATCCCAAGTCGGTGCACGCGGATGATGCCTGCGCCGCCGGCGCGCAGTACTTGATCTTATCCATGTCGGCCAACGGCGATGCCTTGAATTGCAACGTTCCTGGCACTTACGATTTGCCAGCCACGTTCGCGGCCGGCACGATCAATCACTCCGATCCGACCGATATGTCGATGACCGCGACCCAGCTCACGATCGGCGGGCAAAAGTGGACCGCCGCCAAGCCGTGGTCGACCCTGCCGCAGAACATCTTGGACCGCACGGTGTTCTTCCATCACTCCACCGGCACCGCGAACCACGGGGAGCTCGGGCGCGTGCTGGAGCTGTTTGGCTCGCTTCGGCGTGGCCAGTGGCTGCCTTCCTACTTCGCGAAGACCATGCGCTCGTGCTTCAACACGGTGCAGCCGCAGCCCGTGACCATCGGCGGGGAGCAACTCTCGTTCGAAGGCCAATACCTGCCCAAGCTCACGCCCACCGGGCTCAAAGCCGTGCTTTCAGCCCCGAAAGACTTGGCGGCCACCCTGCAGGGTTTGCGTGACGACACGCTGAACAAGCTGAATCAAACGTTGAAAGAGAACCGCGCGCAAACCACGGCGGAGCGCGCCTACCTGGACAACATGGCGCTGTCGCAGAACGATCTGCGCACGATGATTCAGCAAGTGGCCTCCGATCTGGCCACCATCCAGAGCGATGACGCGGCCAATCAAGTAACCGCCGCTGCGCTGCTGATCAAGATGAACGTCACGCCGGTCGTGACCATTCATCTGCCGTTCTCCGGCGACAATCACAGCGACAACAACTTCGCCAACGAAGCCTCGCAGACTACGGCCTCGATCAACAACATCAAGACCTTGATGACCAAGCTGAAGAGCTACGGCTTGGAGGACAAAGTGACGTTCGCCACCCTGAACGTGTTCGGGCGCACCTTCGACTCTTTGAATGGCCGCGGGCACAATGCATCGCACTCCGTCGCGCTGATGATCGGCAAGGGCTTCAAAGGCTCGGTCGTGGGCGGCATCACGCCTGGCGGCCACGCCTCAGACATCGACCCGAGCAGCGGCGCAGCCGCCGACGGTGGGGATGTCCCCGCGAGCGAAAGCTTGGCCTCCGTCGCAAAAACACTCGGCGCGGGCATCGGCCTGACCGACGCTCAATTGAACGATCAGATCACCTCGGGCACGGCCATCCGCAGCATCATCGCCTGACATCGATGCGCCAAAGCCTCCTTCTCGCGCGCGGCCTAGCGTTGGCCGCAGCGCTCGCGCTCGCTTCGCCCCACGCCTCGGCTGCCAAGCGCGGCAAAGCAAAGCCGAAGCCTCCGGCGCCAGCCGCGAGCGAAACCACTTCTACGACGGACGCGACCGACAAGGCGCCGGCGAAACCGGAGGAGGCCGCTCCGCCCAAGGTAGACGACAGCGCGCTCGCGCCTGCAGAACCGAAACCAGCACCCGAAGCGCTACCAAGCGCGGGCAAGGCATCCCGCGCGGACGGCGAAGCCGAGGTTTCCCTCGCATCCGGCGCGTCCCCGACCGACGGAGAAGTCGCGAGTCCCGCCGATCACGAAGCGCTCGGACGTCGTGAGGCCGCGCGCTTGGCCGCCGGGCGCACGGAGGTGGGCGTGTCGGTCAGCATGGATGTGGCGAGCCGCCGTTTCGAGTACAGCGACGAACTGGGCAGCTCGCTCAGGCCCTACAAATTGTCGATCGCCCCGATGGCGAGTTTCGGGCTCGAGGCCTACCCGTTGGCGACGAGCGACGTACCCGTGCTGCGCGACCTCGGCTTTCGCGGCCGTTTCAGCCGCGCCTTCGGGCTGGATTCAACCACCCCCGAGGGTGATAAAATCGACACCAGTTGGACGCGCTTCAGCGGTGAAGTCCGTGAGCGACTGCTCGTGCCGGGGCGACATCCGCTGGAGTTCGGCGTCCTGATCGGCGCCGACGCGAGCTACTTCGTGATGAGCAGCACATCTCGAATCCAAGCCTTGCTTCCGAGCGCTCGCACCGTTTCGCTCCGCTTTGGCTTGGACGGGCGGGTACTACTCGCGGGGCGTGTTTCAGCCATGCTCGGCATCGCTTACTTGGCGGTGACTTCGCCCGGCGAAATCTACGAGCGCTTTCGAGATCCGCAGGTTGCGGGCATCGATGGTGAGCTCGGCTGCGCGGTGGCAATCATCCCTGGTCTCGAAGCCCGCCTCACCGGGCGCTACACCCGCTACTTCGCCTCGTTCGAGCCTCGCGTCGGAGACACCACCGTCGCGGGCGGTGCGCTGGACCAACAGCTGCAGGTTGGTTTGGGAGTTCGCTATGCGCACTGATCGCTTGGTCGCCGGTTTCCGCGTAGCGAGCGCCTTGGGCTTGGCGCTCGGCACGTTGCTGCTGGTGGGCTGCCCCGGCACACTCGAGCACAAGGAACGTTTCTTGGTGGACGCCGGCAACGCTGGCAATGCATCCGGAGGGCACAGCGGCACGACCGGCGGCGACGACGCCGCGCCCCCAGCTGAAGCAGGCTCGGACGCGGGCATGGAGTCCGATGCCGGCCCCTGCGGGGATGTGGTCGAGCGCATCTTCGTCCCGAGCTGCGGCGGCACCGGCTGTCACGGGGCAACGGGCCCGCAGCAGGATTTGGACCTCGTTTCGCCCGGCGTCGCGGCGCGCGTCGTCGGGGTGCCAGGCATCGGCTGCAGCTCGACGCTTGCCGATCCGGCTAACCCCGAATCCAGTCTGATCTACCAGAAGCTCTCGCCGACTCCGCCCTGCGGTTCGCCCATGCCACTCGCCCGCCCCGCGCTCAGCGACGAAGAAGCAGCCTGCGTACTGGCTTGGATCGCAGCGCAATAGCGACTGTCGACTAGCGCATTTTCGGCGCGCAATTTCGCCTCGCCGCCCTCTTGGCGGCGGACCAGCGGGCGCGCGAGTGTTGCAAACTAGTCGCGCGCGCTTTCGCGTTCGAGCAGATCAATTTGCTGGTGTGCATCGCGGGCGAGGGCGATCATAGGCGCCCTTCGTGAGTGGCGAAGGGCAGTCAGGAGTAAAGTCATGGGACGAGGGTCGTTGCTCGGTGCTGCGGTTTGTCTGGGCTTGATTTGTTCGCCGGCTCTAGCCAGCGCCAAGCTGTTACGGGTGCCCGGAAAGTTCGCCACGATTCAAGCCGCGGTCGACAACGCGCGCGACGGCGACGAGATCCGCGTTTCACCGGGTGCCTACTGCGGCGCGACCATCGGCAAGCGAGTCGATTTGGTGGGCGTCGGCAATCCGCGCATCATCGGCTGTGCCAGCGGCCCTACGCTGGGCAATACCCGCGTCGGCTTCTTCATGCCCGGACCGAACGGCAAGAACCCGGCAAATGGCACGAAAATCAGCGGCTTCGTGTTCGACGGCCGCGGCGTTTCGAGCGCCAATTTGGCGCCGCTGTCGTTCGGCATCTTCGCGCGGTTCGCGCGCGACATCGAGATCTCGCACAACCACTTCGAGGGCACGGCGCAAGCCATCACCAACACCGGCGGTGATCGCTGGCGCATCGAGCACAATCAGATTCGCAACCTGACCGTGCTCGACTGTACGGGACCATGCACCGGCGGTGACGGCATCGTGATTCAGCTGGCGCGTGACGAAGTTGCAGCGCCCGGCGGCGATGCCGCGCCGATCAACCGCCCCGAAGACAACCTGATCCTGGATAACACCATCGAGGGCAGCCCACCCGACGGCTTCGCCGACTTCTCGATGGTCGGGATCTTGGTATTCGCGGCCGATCACACGACCGTTCTGCAAAATAAGCTCCGCTTGCGCGACAACCCGGACGCAGCTGCCGTGGGCCAAGGGGTGCTGCTCACCAATACGTGCTGCGGCACCGGCGTCTCGTACGTGCCTGGCACACGCAACACGATTGTCGCCTTCAACGACGGTCGCAAGAGTGAGGTCGCGATCGTGGTCGAAGGCAGCGGCGGAGCCAATACCAAGGGCTTGTTCCTGTTCCGCAATCGCGGCGAAGAGCAGATCGAAACCGCCCAGAAGTTGCTTGCCCTCGCGCGCAGCACGGCCGCGCCGGCAAGCGTGCGGCCGCAGCTCTGAATCAAAGCCCGATCGCCCAACCTAGACCGACAGTGAATGTCAAGTCGAAGCCGCGATAGCTGAACGGTATTCCGTGCTGCGCCGAGCGTGAGCGACGCCGGTTAGACAGAGCGAGCGGACCAGTACGGTACCGAACACCAGCCTTCGCTGAGCTCGCAAGCGATCGAGATGGTTAGTCGGCAAGAAGCCCTCGCTAGCCCGCGACGCCCAATTCGTTCAGCAGGTTCTGCGCGTGATCGACGTCTCGGAGCAGGTACAAGATGAAGCGCAGATCCACATGCACGGTGCGCGTCGAAGGCTCGTATGCCCAGTCCGAAGCGACGGACTCGTACGTGCCGTCGAAAGCCAGGCCCACGAGCTCACCGCGCGCATTGAGGGTGGCTGAGCCAGAATTGCCGTTGGTGATATGCAGATCACTGAGGAAATCCACCGGAACATCGCCGAGGGTTTTGTCCACGTAGGGCGAGCGCGCCGCGGTCTTGGCCGCGTCCAGCAAGCGCTGGGGCGCGTCGAACGGCTCTTTGCCGGTGTTCTTCGCGACCATTTGGCTGAGGCTGGTGAAGGCGCCGATATTGGCGCCGGGTGCATCAGGTGGCGCTTTTTTCACGGTGCCGTAAGCAACGCGCAGGGTCGAGTTGGCATCCGGCGCGACTGCGCCACCTTTGAAGGCGAGCAGCGCAGCCAGGTAGCGCGGCTTCAGCAAGCGCAGCTGTCCGGCGAACCGCTTCGAGCGATCCTCGGCGGCGCGCAACGCCGGATACAATTTGGCCGCCAAACGCACGATCGGATCTGGGTGCGCCGCGAGCGCCGCAAACCGCCCGCGGTCGAACAGTTCGAGGCGAGCCTTTTCCGCGCCGAGCTGCGTTTTGTCGTACAACTTGGCGATCGCTGCGTCGATCGCCGTATCACTCGTATCTTTGCCGGCGATCAGGGCCAAAGCGGGAGTGCGATGCGCTGGGTCGCGCGCGCGATCGCGCTGCAGGGCAAGCTTCAAGAGCGCGCGATCGAGCTTCGGATGGTAGCTTGCAGCCAGGGCTTTCTGCTCGTCACGGAGTCTGGGCACGTTGCGTTCTTGAAAGTCGGGATCGCGCTGAGCGTCCGGCTTTTGGCGCTCGGCGGCCATGCGCACGCTGCGGTAGGCCGCGAACAGCAGGCGCGGCATCAAGAACTCGCTCTGTAACGCCGTATCCGCTTCACGGGTCCGCTGCTGCTCGTCGAAAGCCAGCTCGAGATCGTGAAGCGCATTGCCATAGGCGGCCTTGCGCGCAGGGTCACCATCGATGAACGCCTGAAGCGCACTTTCCACGGCGAGCTTTTTGTCCAGTAGATGAGCGCGCTTCATCCCCGCAAGCTCACCCAGATGCTTCGTGCGATAGTTGTCGAAGCCACGGCGACGACCGGTCGCTTTGATCGCTACCTCCGGTTCGCTCTTGGAGATATCGGCGATCAGCGCCAAATAGGCGTCGAACTTTGCCAACTCTTCGGGATAGACGATGCGCTCGGTCTGGCGCATTTCCACCGCGGGGGCGAGCAGCGAGGTCCGCCCTGGGTAGCCCGCGACGAACACCAGATCGCCCTCGGCAAGCGGAGCAGAGGCCAGCTTCAGAAACGCGGGCGGCTGATACGGCACGTTGTCGAGCGAGTAGTCCGCGGGCATGCCGTCTTTGCCGACGTAGGCGCGGAAGAATGCGACGTCCCCGTCGTGGCGAGGCCAGCGCCAGTTGTCGATCTCGCCGCCGAAATTGCCGATGCTCTCGGCGGGCGCGTAGACGATGCGAATGTCGCGTAATTCCAGGGATTCTAGCGTAAAATAGCGCAAGCCAGCGTACATGCTGACCAGCGCACAGCGAACCCCAGCGTGCTGGCTTTCGCAGCTGCCGACGAGCTCCTTCTCCAGCCGTTCGAACTCGAGCTCGCGAGCGAGAGGGTCCGCTACTTTGTCGAGCACCGGCACGATTCGCTCCGTGACCTCGGTCACTTTCGACAACACGCGCAATCGCGCGGAAGGACCACTCGAGCGCTCCTCGGCGCGCGTCTTGGCCAGGGTGCCGGTCTGCAATAGGTTTTCGCTGGGGCTCGAGTTGTGCTGTAGCGCACCGGTAGCGCAATGATGATTGGTGATCACCAGACCGTCCTTCGAAACGAAGGACGCCGAGCAGCCGCTCAGATTGACGATGGCGCTCAGCAGGCTCGACTTCGGATCCGCGAGCAACGCGGGATCGATCGCGAGCCCGAGCTTCGACAGCTCCGCAGCGTGCTCTGGGATCTGCGAAGGCAGCCACATGCCACCATGGTTCTCGAACATGGGCCGAGTAACCGCTGCAGGCGCACTCGCGACCGCAGTGGCGGCCTTCGCGGGCGGCGCCGAAGGGGGCGCGAGCGGCGCTTGCGGGGCACAGCCCGCGAGCGCCGCAAACAGCGCGAGTTGGCTCGAAAACAACCGGAGGGGACCCGCAGAATCCTTCGACATGGGCCGGCAGCCTAATCGTTTGGCGGCCGAGCGCTACTCGAAGAACACTCCTTCGGCGCAGCTATACACGCTGTAACAGCCATCGCCCATACACGAAGCGGCCTCGGCGCGCGCGGCCGGCTTCATGCCCGAGAGCAGCTGCGCACAAGAAGGCTCGCTGGCCCCTGGCGCGTGACATTCGGCCAGAGCCGTAGCGCATGCGCTGGCAACGTCTTCCGCACAGCCCTTGGCTGTGGCGGCTGCCAAACAAGCGTAGCCTTCATCGCAGTTGCTGGTCGTGTCGAGCTTCAAACAAGCGATCGCCGCGTCGGCCACGGCGGGCTTCAAGTTTAGGAGCGCGGCATTGCAATAGTGCGTACACATCGTCGAGAGGCCGGTACAGGTGGCCGAGCCGACGCTGTCACTGCACTCACCCGCGCCCGCCGCGCCGCCATCCGACGCGCCGCCTTCGGGTCCAGCGCTGTCACCGCCTGCGCCCGAGGTGCCACCGAGACCCGCTTCACCCGCTTCACCCGCTTCACCCGCTTCGCCTGCACTGCCCCCAGCCGGGTTCTCTCCGGCCATCCCCCCTTGACCCGCGGTGGGAGATTTCCCCGCCTCGGCCAGCCCCGCCCCGCCGCCATCGTCAGCTGGCTTGCTGTCCGTGGCGCTACAGGCCTGAAAGCTGGCAGCCCCGGCGAATGCCGCCGCAAACGCAAAAAAACGCGCTCTATCCACACTAAATTGCTTGCCCATCTTCATCCCTCCAAGAATCTCGAGATAAGACGTTCAAGATCGCTGCGAGTCAAGCCGTACGCGGGGAAGTATTGGCGGCAATCGGCGTAGACCGGAGAGTGTGAAAATACGCGTAGCGCTTGTCACACTCGGGGTCGAGGCGGCGACCAAGGGGCAAGCACTGCGAGTGCAAGCATGAACGGCGAGCCAAAAACAGAGCGAAGAGCGAGCGCGGGCCGCCCTGCGCTGTTCTGGGCGCTGGGCGCCATGCTCGGATCGTTTGCGTGCGCGCCGGAACCGAGCCGCGTTCATGCTGCGCGGCCCGAGGCCCCTGCACTCCCGCTAGAAATGCCCGGCCCCTCGCCTCGAGGTAGAGAAGCCGCGACCGCAAGTGCGCTGAATGCCACCTGCACCGGCTGCCACAGCGAGATAGCCGCCGAATGGCGCGCTTCGTTTCATGCTCAGGCGCACCACGATCCCGCGTATCAACGCGCATTCGCGATCGAACCATTGCCGTTCTGCCAAGGCTGTCATGCGCCGGAAACCAGCGCCAACAAGCCAGTGCCCGAGGCCGCGGCCGATCTGGGCGTGGGCTGCGTCACCTGTCACGTCGTGGGCGATCATTTGCTCGCGAGCTCCAGCGGCACGAGCAGCGCACCGCATGCGGTAACGCGGACCACGGAATTTGCGAGTACCGGAGCCTGCGCCAATTGCCATGAGTTTGCGTTTCCGGATCTCGGCCCGCGCGGCGAGCGCTCACTGATGCAGGCCACCGTGCACGAGCACGCGCAATCGGGCGCAAGTGACGTGCCGTGCGCCAACTGCCACATGCCTCGTGTAGGCAGCGGTTCCAGCCAACATCGCAGTCATGCCTTCCCCGGTGGTCACGACGCGGGCTTCGTGAAAAGCGCACTCGGCGTCAAGGCAGAGCGGCGCTCCGCGAACCGCCTCCGGCTCGTGTTGCAGACCGAGCGCGTGGGCCATGCCTTTCCCACCGGAGATTTGTTCCGGCGGCTCGAGGTCTCCGCGGAGGCGATCGGTAGCGACTATCAATCCGTGGGCCGCGCGCGACGCTATCTTTCACGCCATTGGTCCGAAAAGCAGCAGCTCGCGCGTGTCGTCCGTGTGGTGAAGCGCGACGATCGCGCCACCCAAACTCCTCTGGAAGTCGAACTCGAGCTTCAGCTCACGGGTAACGAGAGCGCGGCAGTGGCGGCCCTGCCCTTGGCCTGGCGCGTGGCGTATCAGCGCGTGGAACACCCGCGCTCGGAAGCGGAAGAAGACAGCGTCTTGGACGGTGAGATCGAAATTGCGAGCGGCACACTGCCGCCACTCTCGAAAGGCGAGCCAGCTCATGTTCACTAATAATTTTCGCAAATATTCGCCGTGGTTCGTGCTGAGCACGCTGAGCGCGTGTCAGCACGCGGCCGTCGCTCCCGCGAGCGCAAACGCGCAGGCAAAACCCAGCGTGTCGGTCGCACAAGCAACGCCCGTGGCGAGCGCAAGCCCGCTGAGTCCCGCCACGGCGGTCGAAGCGCCCGACCCGAGCCCGTTCGTCGAGGTCGTGCGCTTGGGTTATGCGGCGCGCTTGGACGTCGCGGGCCAGAGCACGTTCCTGAGCACGGAGAAACTGCTGCTCGGCCTGCACGACGACGCGGTGCGAATCGAACCCGCACTCTTGGAAGGGCTGAAGCAGGAGCGTTCGCAGTTTCCGCGCGTGTTCGGCAACATGCCAGAATCGGGTTGGGCCATACAGACGAGCTACGCGGAGCGCACCAGCCGCAGCTCGCTGTCGCGCTGGACGGGGTCCGAGTGGGTGAACGCGGACAGCTTGTTGCGGGACAAGAACGTGATCGGAATCTCACCTTGGAGCAACGGACGCACGCTGGTGCTGCTGGCAAGTGAGTATGACAAGCAGCTGGTTTTCACGCAGCTCGGGGGCGCCCGCGGTGTGCTGCCGCAGTTATCGCGCACGCCGCGCAATGGCTACGGTTGCGTGCACGGGATACAACCAGCGGCGATGAGCGCACTACCGAGCGGCGAGGTATTCCTCGCCGCCACGCGCTGCACCGTCAGCGCCGACGAGGAGCAGTCGATCCACGGTGTGATCATCCACAGCTGGGCCCCTGGCCAAGCACGCGCCAAAGTCAGCATCCTGCCCGGTTTGTCGGAGAAAGAGGCCGCGACCGGTCAAATCAACAGCATCGCCGCCGCCTCCGGCAATGATGTGTTCGTCGCTGGTGCGCGCGTGCCGAAGGCGCCGGCAGGCGAAGACGCGAAGGACGAGGCCTACGTTGCACACTTCGACGGCGAGGGCTGGCGCGCTTTCTCTGCCCCACCGGTCGAAGGCATCGATGAGCTCCAGCGCACTCCGGACGGCAAGCTCTGGGCGCTGTACAACGGCGCGCTGTGGGCCACCGTCGGCATTGCCTCCGAGCACGCGGCCTGGCAGCACGTGGTGATGCCGCGGTTGGCCAATGAGGCCGGTGAGAACGCGGTCAGCTCGTTCTGGGTGCAGGACAACGAGCAAGTCTGGGCCACGCTGGGCTCCGACGGCTTCTCCTATTTGGTGCGCACGAAGCGCGGCGCTGCCCCACTCGCAACGCCCAGTGACGAGCAGGTCGCGCAGCTATCGTCGGCCTTCGACCCGATGGCCGCATACCAGTGCGAAAGTCCGACGTTGATGCTGCTGACACTCAGCCGTCAGGCGCCCAAAGATGCGGACATGCCGAGCGTGCGCGCCGCCTTGCGCGCTCACAGCGAGCTGGAAGGCAAAGCGCAACTCATCGAGCTGCCCTTTTTGACCCGCCGCTACCTAGGCGTACGCGGTGACATGGACACGCTGCTCGCCACTCAGGAAATTCTGTCCAACGCGAACATCCCGGGTGTAGCCCCCGAGCTGCGTTGCGTGAACGGCGAGCCCACACGCACGCTCGCGCTCGACTTCGGCGGGGTGAAACCCGATCGCGTGGTCCGAAAGTGACCTCGCCCGGGGTGCGGGCCGCTATTTCGGCGCAATCACTCGCTCGGGCAAAGTCACGGTGACGCTTTGGCCTACGTCGTGCGCCGTTGCCGCGAGCGTGACGCGATAAACTCCGGGCGCGATGCGGAACGCTCGTCGCTTCGGCTCGTAGTTGGCGAGGAGGCGTGGATCGACGGTCAGCGTGAGTTCTTGCGAGGCGCCCGGAGCCAGATCGACCTTGCCGAACGCGCCCAGACGCCGGGGCGATTCCCAGCCACCCGCCTCGGGCGACACGTAGACCTGAGCCACGCTCTTGCCGGGCTGCTTGCCGGTGTTGTGCACGGCGAAGGTGACCTTGAGTTCTCCGTTGTCGACGTGCGCGGCGAGCTTGCTCTGGCTGAAGGTCGTGTAACTGAGGCCGTGACCGAACGGGAACAAGGGGACGAAGCCCTTCTTGGCGTACCAGCGGTAGCCAACCGCAGCGCCCTCGTCGTAGTGAACGTCGAACTGCGTGCCGTCGGGCAGGGATTCGCCGGCGGGTTTCGGGCGCGGCAACTGCTCGAGCTTGCGTGGGAACGTGACGGGCAGGTGGCCCGACGGATTGACGGCGCCGCTCAGCACTCGAGCGATGGCCGGGCCGCCTTGGCTGCCCGGGTACCACGCCTCGAGTACGCCCGCGACTTGATCGACCCAGGGCATGAGCACGGGACCGCCGGTCTCGAGCACGACCACGGTGCGCTTGTTGGCGCGCGCAACGGCCGCGATCAGTCGATCCTGTTCATCCGGCAGAGTGATCGAAAAATCACGCGACTCGGTGGTCCACTGGGTGGCAAAGACGATCGCCACGTCCGCCTCACGGGCCGCAGCCGCCGCAATGGCGAGATCGGTGCCCGATTGCCAGCTGATGGTCGCGCTCGGCAGCTCGCGGCGCAGCGCGTCGAGCGGCGATGAGCGCGCGTAGACCGTAGGCCCCGGCCAACTGTCGGGGCCCAAACCGGGCACGGCGTTACCGCCGGGCGGATACACTTGTGCGGATCCACCGCCGGTCAGCACCCCCACGTCCGCGTGGCCGCCGATCACCGCAATGCGCTTGGCTTTTGCAGTCAGGGGCAGCACGCCCTGGTTCTTGAGCAGCACGATGCCTTCTTCGGCAGCGGCTTGGGTCACCGGTGCGTGCGCAGCAAAGTCGATTGGCGCGGGCTTTACCGGATCATCCACCGCCCCTTTTTCGATCAACGTGCGCGCGATGCGCCGCACCATGTCGTCGAGGCGAGCCTGTGGGACCTGCTTTTCGCGAATGGCGACGGCGAGCTTGTCGAGCCAGACGTATTTCCCCGTTTCGGAAACGCCGGTTTCTTGATCGAGCCCGTGGTTCGCGTTCAGCACGGTGTCGCGCTGTGCTCCCCAATCAGTCATCACGTAGCCTTTGAAGCCCCACTCCCCCTTCAACAGCTGGTTCAGTAGCCAATCGTTCAGGCACGTGTAAACGCCGTTGACCAGATTGTAGCTGCACATGACCGAGCCCGGATCGCCGTGCTCGATGGCGATCTGAAACGCCAGTAGATCCGAGATGCGCGCCGCCGTTTCATCGATCAAGACGTTCACGCGGTCGCGACCGGTCTCCTGATCGTTGAGCGCGAAGTGCTTGACCGTAGCCACGATGTGATTGGCCTGAATCCCGCGCACGAGCGCGCCCACCATGATGCCCGCGAGCAGCGGATCTTCCCCGCCGTACTCGAAGTTACGGCCATTGCCCGGCTCGCGCATCAAGTTCACACCGCCCGCGAGCATCACGTTGAAGCCGCTCGCGCGCGCTTCACTGCCGATCATCTTGCCGCCGCTTTCGGCCAGCGCGGGGTTCCAAGTGGACGCGGTCAGAATGCCAGACGGGAGCAGAGTGCGCTCGAGAGCAGGTGGCGCCTGACGCTGGGTAGCAACGCCACTCCCGGCATCGGTCTGCCATTGCGCGGTGAACCCGAGCCGAGGCACGCCTTTCACGTAGCCCGCAGACTGCGGGCGCGCCTCGCTGAAGTTGTACTTGTTCCAATCTTGCTGCACGCCGAAATAACCGGTGAGGAGCGTCAGCTTCTCGTCTTGAGTCATCGCGCTCAGCAGCAGCTCGGCGCGCTGATCGGGGGAGAGCTGCTTGTCCAACCAAGCCCTGGGCGGAGGCGCCGCGCGCTGCACGAGTGGAGGCGCCGGATTGGGAGGCGTGGAGCTGGAAGGGCCGGAAGTGGCCGGCGCGGGACAGCCCGTTTGCAAGAGGGCGAGACCGAGACCGAGACCGCGTGAAATTCGCATGGGGTTTACTGGGGGAAATCGAGAAAATTGCCGCTGAGCATCAAGAGCGAGAGCACGGTCCAAGAATGGTTGTAGTAGCGACTGCGCGCGAGCAGCGTGCCGCTCTGAACCCGCGTGTAGCAAGCATCGATGAAGGCGCGATATTGCGGATCGTGCATCGCGCCAACGGCCGCCGCGCCAACGAACACCGCCGACCCGGGGTTGGGGCGCGCCGCGCGCGGATCGGGAGCAGGCTCGCCTGCCAGCGTGTAACCGTCCACGATCCGCTCCGCGCCGATGCGCGCAAAGAACGCGCTCACGCGCTCCAGATACGAAAGCGCGCGTGGATCGCGGGAGGCCGCCCAATCTTGGGCCAAGCGAAAGGGCAAGCGCGCCGAGTCGTACTGATAGTTGGTCAGCGCGCCCGGAAATGCTTCGACCGGAACGCCCTCGGCGTTGCACCAAGCGGGCACGAGACCATTCTCACGATTGCCGCTAACCGCGTTCAGGCTCGCGAACACGATCTCGTAGCCGCGATCGATCACCCTTAGCCAGCCCGCGTTGCCCGTCACCTGCGCGAAGATGCGGTACTGATGCGGCGCAAAGTAGGAGGGGTTGAACACGTTTTGGCCGCGCCAATCGTCGCCCGGCAGGAGCATGTCCGGGTAGCGGTCGTGGTCGACTTCACAGGCCCAAACGCGCTCGATCTGGCGCTTGGCGCAGCTGAGATACGGCTCGGCGAGCGCTCCCTGCCCGCCCCATTGGCGGTGCGCCATGACCAGCGCCCAGGCGATGTCTTCATCCGAATCCGTCGCGGCGCCCACGCCGAGGGCACGCGAGCCGTCTGGCGCGATGTACCAATCCATCAGGCCGCTCTTGTTCTCGAAGCACAGCGCGTAGCGATAGAAGTCGTCGAACAGCGCTTGCTCGTCACAGAGCACGGCGATGATCATGCCGTAGGCAATGCCCTCCGACACCGTCGAGTTGGCAACCCCATCCGGCGTGTCGGGCCGCCGAGCACGCAAGAAGCCGCGCGCACCGTCGGCGGTGACGATCTCGTCGCGCCACGCCTCGAACGCTCTCCGCGCGTCTTCGGGCCGGGCGGCAGAGGGGTAACACAGGTGCTCGAGCTTGCGCGTATGCGGAAACGGGTAACGGCTCATCTCACTCACAGGATCCAACGTCGGCAATCGTCGTATGCACGATGAAGTTCGAGCCGAGGGTGTGCCGCTCGGCAAAGAACAGATCAAGTGGATACTTCTGACCGGCAATCAAGCCCAATTTGCCCCTGACCTGGTCGAGGCTCACGCTGCCGTTACGAATCGTGTGCGTGCCCCCCAAATCGATCACCAGCTGATCCGCGATGAACACCCACACGTCGTCATCACCGGCAAAAGTAAAGACCTCTCCCCCGCGGTACACGAACTGAAAATGGGTCTCGAGGGTGAAGTGAAAATTGTTCGACAACCCTTCATTGCCGAACAGAGCGTCGTTGATCGGGAAAAATTTGCGATCCTCGTACAGGTAACCGCCCGGTTGCTGGGGATCTGGCACCAATTTGAGATCCTTGGTCGTGGTCAGATTCACGCCCGGCACATCGTGATACCAAACATCGAAGCCGGCCTTGCCCGAAGGCGTACTCGGCGTGTTCGGCTTGCCTGCGTACACGGGCGTTCGATCGGCCCCAATGAAGGCCTCTACCATCCCCGCGTCGATTCGATCCGGAGCGCTCCGCAACTCGAAGTCAGTCTGCGTCTTGTGAAAATCTCGGATTGTCGCGTGTAACACTGGGGGCTTGGGCTGCGGCGCGTCGCAAGCACTCCATTTTCCGCCACTGCAGGTCTCGTGTCCGGGACCGCAAGCGCTACTGCAGTCTCGCTGCATCACCGGCACGACGCAATCCTGCCAAGCCTCCTGTTCACAGCTCTGCTCGCCTTGTCCGCAATCGTTCGAACAACTGCGCTTGTTGACCGGAATTACACACGGCCCGAGCACGCCCCCCGTGCAGGTCTGCACGCCGGCGCCGCAAACCCCCGCGCACTCTCGAGCGGTCTCCTGGACCTGACACTGACTCCAATAGCCGCCGGTACAAGTCGCCACACCCTGCCCGCAAGCCCCCTGGCAGGCGCGCATCTCACCTTCAGTGGGACAGACCTCAGCCACCTCGATCGCCGTCCGCGCTCCGCAATCGGGCAGGATTGCCAGCGCCGACAATGACAGCAAACAGGCTAAGGCTCTCGACGACCGACGGAACGCGCTCGACACGGCGGGAGCCTAGCAGCAAAGCCAGGATCTGCCGGGTGATTGCTGGGGTTGATGGTCGCGCTGCGCGCCCCATCGCGGCTCAGCCTTCGGCGGCGCGCTGCGAAAGTGTGCATGGTGCGATAGTTAACGACCTTGCCCCCGGCGCGTGCATGACCACGCAACATCCCAGCCTTTTACTCGCGAGGCGTACGTTGGCTCGCGTACCCTTGCGGATGCTTTTCGAACCAGCGCCACGCGCTCTCGATCATCTGCCGAATGTCCGTACGCCGCGCTGCCCAGCCGAGCTCGCGCTGAATCTTGCTCGCATCGGCGTATAGGATCGCGGGATCCCCGGCGCGACGCGGGCCACTTTCGACCCGGAAATCGCCGATCACCTCGCGGGCGGCGACGATGATCTCTTTCACGCTGTAGCCGCGCCCGATGCCCAGATTGTAAACGAGCTTTGCGCCAGGCTTCAAGGCAGAGAGAACTGCCACGTGGGCGTCTACGAGATCCTCGACGTGAATGTAGTCGCGAATGCAGGTGCCATCATCGGTCGGGTAGTCCTCGCCGAAGATGGTCATCTTCTCACGCAGACCCAACTTGGTCTGCAGGATGACTGGGATCAAGTGCGTTTCCGGATCGTGGTCCTCACCCACTGACCCATCGCTGGACGAACCGGCCACGTTGAAATAGCGCAAGGCCGAAAACGAGAAATCTTCGTTCGCCGCGGCGTAGTCGAGAAGTAGCCGTTCCGAGAACAGCTTCGACCAGCCGTATGGGTTGATCGGGCGTTGCTCCGCCGATTCGGTGATTGGCACGAGCTCGGGCTCGCCGTAGGTCGCACACGTCGAGCTGAACACCAAGCGCCGAACGCCCGCGCGATCGAGCGCTTGCAAGAGGCTGAGGGTGCCGCGGGTGTTGTTGTCGTAGTAGCTCAAGGGTTCGTTGACCGATTCGCCGACGTAAGCGAATGCAGCAAAGTGCATCACGCAATCGACGCTATGCTGCGAGAGTGTGCGGGCGACCGCGTCCGTGTCACGCACATCCACCTGTGCAAACGGCACTCCTTCGGGCAGCGATTCTCGGTGACCTCGACTCAGGTTGTCGAGGGCGATTGGCCGGTGTCCTGCCGCGAGCAGGCAGCGCACGGCGTGCGAGCCGATGTAGCCGCAAGCTCCGGTGACCAACACGTTCATCATACTAGCGAGCCTAGCCTCTCCCACCGAGCCAATCCCGGGTTATTACTAACGTTTAGTGATTTTTTGCCGCGCCTCGAGAGCGGCCCCCTCGAGGAAGCGCCGAGCAGTCAGCTTGCGTGCATCGAAGCCCTCGACGAGGTCGTACTCCGGTAAGCAGGCGAGCAGGTCGTCCAAGACCATCGTCGACCGATAGCGATACTTGCGCGGCTTGGCCGTGGAGTGGGCGATGACGCTCTTGGTTTCGACCGCGAGTTCGTAAAACGACCAGCTGCCGACGACGAAGATGACGAGCAGCCCGCCCGCAACGGCGGTTCGAGCCAGCGGAATCGGGTTCGGCGATGCATGGCGATCGGCGATCAAATAGATCATCACCGTGAACGCAAGAGCGCTCATCAACCACAGCAAGCTGGGCGGAAAATGCTCGACGCCAAAAGCGCTCAAGCGGCCTCGAACCAGCTCGATCAGGAGCCCATGAGCCGCCAAGGTCGCGATCAACGCGCTGACCGCGGCGAACACGGCGCGAGTGCGCAGTCTGCGGAAAGCGAAGAGCACGAAGCCCAAGCTCAGCACCAACGCCACGCACACGGGGACGAAAGCGTTGGGGTCGCGCAAGACGTCCCGCTGCGCATGCAGCAGTAACTGCCACTTGAAAAAGTTCGTATGACCTTGAAGATAGAGCAGGAACGACCACAGGCAGGCTGCAGCGCTGAGGATCAGCACCACGACTGCGCAGATCCGGCTCCTCGAAGTGGCGCTTTGCTGCAGGAGGTACAGCCACCGAGCGAGGCCGATGACGACCGGGACCGCTCCGACCGAGAGCGTTCGATTGCCGAAGGTTTCCATACCGTTCCACCAGCACCACCAGCTGGCCTGGACATAAAGCTGGGCGAGCAGCGCAAGTAGCGCACCGCCCGCCAAAAGCCGCTCTGCGAGCGGCGAATCGCGACGGACAGCGAGCGCGGCGAGTGCGATGACGCCTAGCGCGAACAGCGGGTGATAGGTCAGCAGGCCATGCCAAGAGTGAAAGAGCATGGTGCCAATCATCGGATGCGCGAAGTCCACGCTGCGGAAGGTTTCGTCGCCGTAGACGTACGGACTCTTCGACGCAGATCCGGTCATCCAGTAATTGAAGACCAAGAGCTGCGCGCCATACACGAGCAGCGGTAGGCCGAGCGCGAACGCGTGCAGTACGGCGGCCCTGTTCAGCCGATTCCCGTGTCCCCGCCAAACCACGATGACGCGCGTGGACAGCGGCAACAGGACGTACATCGCCAGGTTCACGCGAACGATCAGGAGCAGCCCGCAAGCAATGCCGATAATCAGGCTGTCGCGCAGCCGCGCTGGCCCGGCGCTGAGCGCCCAGAACATCGCAACCGCGAAGGTCGCCAGCGAGAAGATCTCGGAGCTATGAAAGATGGAATAGAAGCCAGCCTGCGTGCCGATGAATGCCGCCGCGAGCGCCCACGCGAAGAGCGGGGGATCGCCACGTGTGACCAAGCGCGCGATGCCGATCATTGCCCACCAGAAGGCGATCGCAGAGAGCCATGCCGCAGCGTGTATTCCAACCGACGCAGACGGCACGATGATCAGCGTGCGAGCGATGGCGTCCGTGATGAGACCAGGGGCGTGAGACCAATGCGTCATCGGCACGCCGACCGGAGACAACACGGTGCTCTTGATCCTCAGGATATTCGAGGACGAGAACGCCTTGGGCCATTCCGAATAGCGGCCAAAGTCCGCTCCTGCCCGCGCTTGCACGCCCAAGGCGACCGCAAACAACAGCCATACGGCTTTGATGACTCGCGCCAATGGACGTGGTCGGCCCAGCCTCAAGCGTCACCCGCGGCCAGCGTTCCCGCGGCAAGGCAGGCGCCAACACCCTCCGGTTGGTAGTCGATTGCGCGGTCTGGCATTGACCGCCGCGGTTATCGCGGCGGTACCAACATCTGTCAATAGCCGCGCGCAAAAGCCGGCGCGTTCGCTCGCCGCGAAAGCGCGAGCTCACAAATCTGCTCACTTCAAGCGCTGTGCGGCCGCGCGGATTTGCTCTTCCGTCGGCGCTTGTGCGGTCCCGCGCGGATCACGCGAGTTCTGAAACTGCACCATCCAACCCGGGTATTCCGGCGGTAGCGCGCTGGCGGAATCGAGCACGGCGAGCTGCTCGGGGCTGAGCTTCAACTCGGTCGCGGCGAGGTTGTCTTCGAGTTGCTCCAAGCGTTTGGCACCGATGATGATACTGGTGACGAACGGTTTGTTCAGTTGCCAAGCGAGCGCCACGCGCGCGACCGAGGTGCCGGTTTGCTCGGCCACTTGACGTAGTGCGCTGAGCACGCCCGGCAGGCGTTGCATGTCGACGGGCGGGAAGTCGAAAGAAGCGCGCCGCGCGTCGGCCGGGCCCTTCTTGTCCGGATCGAACTTGCCGGAGAGCAGACCGCCGGCCAGTGGACTCCAGGGCAAGATAGAAATGCCGCGCGCTTGGCTCATCGGCGCGATTTCGCGCTCGATGTCGCGACCGGCGATGGAATAGTAGACCTGCGCGCTCTGGAAGCGAGCCAAGCCGTTTTGTTCGGCGAAGGTGATGGCGTGCGACGCGAGCCAAGCGGGCAAATTGCTGAAACCGACATAGCGTGCTTTGCCCGAACGGACGACGTCGTCGAGGGCGCGAATGGTCTCTTCGATCGGCGTCACTGGGTCGAAGCCATGAATCTGATACAGGTCGACATAGTCGAGGCCCAGCCGGCGTAGGCTGCCATCGATGCTCGATAGGATGTGCGCGCGCGATAGCCCGACCTGGTTGACGCCGGGTCCGACTCGACCGCGCACTTTGGTTGCGATCACGACTTGCTCACGCGGGCGACCCAGCGAGTGCAGAGCGCCCCCCACGAGCCGTTCGCTCTGGCCTTCGGCGTAGACGTCGGCGGTGTCGATGAAGTTGACGCCCGCGTCGAGCGCTTTGCCCACCAGCGTGAGCACCTCTTCTTGACCGAGCTTGCCGATGGCTTGCCACATGCCACCCGAGCCGCCGAAGGTCATTGCACCGAGGCACAGCTCCGAAACGTACAGACCCGTATTGCCGAGGAGGTTGTATCGCATGGCCGAGGACCTAGAGCCGGCCAGCAGCGGCGCCAAGGGGCGCCCCGGTTTACGGTGAAATCACCATTCGCCAGCGCTGTTCGTCGCCATTGCTGGCCGCGCGCTGCTCGATCGCGGCGGCGTCGTCACTGGCGCCCCCGACCACGGCAACGAACTTGTTGCTGTGCTTGTTGCGAATTTGGACGTATCCCCCGCCGACGTCGATCAGTAGCCATGCCTGGTTGTCGCCGTCGGTATTTTTCCACTGCTTCAGCTTCACGCCATCGGCAGTGGATTCGTCGGGTACGTCGATGACTTTACTGCTGGCCACGTTCGTGATGCGGAAGTAGCCCGCGCCGTCGTATTTCAGACCCCACTGCTGGTTGGTTGCGTTGCTGGCAGGGTTCTGAACGAGCGAAGCGCCGTCGGCACTGGAGGCGCCCTGCACTTCGAGGGCTTTGCCACTCTTGGCGTTGACGAATTGGAAGTTGCGGGTGGCGCCGCTCACGCTGCCAGCCGCAGCGTCGATGCTGACCGTGTTGTTCCAGCTCATGCTCATGGAGGTGGCAGAGGGGAACGTGATCGGCTGCCAGATGTACGTGGAATCGTTGACACGGCCGCCCCATGCGCCGGCCCAGCGATCGCCCAGGTACAGATAGGCGGTGCCCGCGCTGCCCTGAACCGGCAAAACGTAGGTGGATTGCGAGTAGAAGGTGTTGCCGTCGCCGACGTTCTTGAGGGCAGACCAACCGCTAGTGAGGGAGCTCGAGGTCGCGTAGCTGGCCTGGTTCGGATCCCAACCGGTGGCGCCCGAGGTGAGCAAGAAATACGTGCCGCTGCGCTTGAACAAGACGGGCGCTTCGCGATGGCCACCTTTGAACAGCACTGCCGCGAGCTTGTCGACCTTCAGATAATCGGGCGTGAGCAGATACAGATTCAGATCGTAGTTCTCGTTGGTGGCGGAGATGAAGTACGCCTTCTGATCGTCATCCACGAACAGGCCGCAGTCGCGCGACATGTAGCCTGGCTTACCGTGATCCATGACGTCAGCGACCAGCGGACGAAAACTGCCCTGATAGGCATAGTCGCCGTCGACGGTGCTGGAGGTAGCCACCGCTGCGCGCGCCTCACCGTAGTTCGAGCCATTCTCCCAGTGCATCCACATCACGTACTTGTTCGTGCTTTCGTTGTAGACGATTTTGGGTCGCTCGATGTTGGCAGGGCTGAGCTCGGCGTGTGACGTGGAGCGCAGCACGTCTTTTCGAAACTCCCAGTTTCGCAGATCCTTGGAGCGGTAGCTGGATACGGCATAGAAGCTGCCGTTCGCGTTCCGGTTTTCGCCGAACCAGTAGTAATATTCAGCGACCTTGATCATGCCGCCGCCGTGGGCCTGAATCGGCTTGCCCGTGGTGTCGGCCCACTGAATGCCGTTCACCAGAGGCACGGTGGGGCCCAAGGCACCCGCGCTGCCGCCACTGCTGACCGGGCCCGTGCCTGCGCTGGCGCTGCCGGCGGCCCCGCCGGCACTCGCGCGGCCGCCAGCGCCGTTGCTGCTACCGCCGTTGCTGCTACCGCCGCCCACCGTGCTGCCCGCGGCTGCGCTCGAACCGGCCTGGGCCGTGGTTGTGCCACCGCTGGCCGCCCCGCCGCTGCCAACTGCCGCGCCGCTCGCGCCGCCCGCATGGGTCGAGCTCAGACCAGCCGCCCCGCCGCTTGCCGAAGCCGCGCCGCTCGTGCCAACGCTCGGCGCCCCGCCTGTCGCGGAAGGGTCGTCACTCCCGCCGCAACCGGCGATGCCCACGGTGCACAACGACCAACACAAGACCGAGCACGAACGAGCCAATTGCATGCGGGACATCGACAATCAGCGCAGTAGCTCAGCCGCAGCCCAAAGGACAGGGGCTTGGCCATGGCCGTCCCCGGTCAGCTTGCTCAGCGCCATGTACTCGGCATCGTTGGCTTTGTACCAGGTTCCGACGCAGATGTTGCTGACCTCACCCGTGGCCGAGATCTTCGTCTTCAAGCCAGCCCAGGCCGCGTCAATCGCAGGCACGTACTTCGCGGCATCCAACGTGCCGCGCCTCACGCCGGCGATCATTGCATAAGTGAACATCGCGGAGCCCGAGGTCTCTTCCCAGTTGCTCGTGTTGTCTGGCTTGTCCAAGACTTGGTACCAGAGGCCGTTCTTGCCCTGGAACTTGAGCAGACCCTCCATCATCTTCTTGTAGCCAGCTTCGATGGTCGCATACTGCGCGGCGGTCTTCGGCAAATCGCGCATCATCTCCGCCATGCCGGCGGCGAACCAACCGTTGCCACGGCCCCAATGAACCTTGGCCTGGGTAACGTTGTGGAAGAACAGCCCGTTCGCCTGCTGGGCCTTCAGGTAGTTGACCATGATGTTGGCCATGAAATCGATGTACTTGGCATCCTTCTTGGCGCGGTAGGCCTCGAGCTGCAGCCCCGTCATCATGAACATGTCGTCGATCGCGTCGCGTGTCTGATTCGTGGTTTGCTGCTTGTCCGCCGTCTGGATCCCGAGCGGCAGGTAGCTCTCGTCGGCGGTTTGAAGGTAGATCTCCAGCGGCACCATGCCGAAGATGTAGCGGTCCACGTGAGACTCTCCGCCCGTCATGGCGCTGACGAAGCTGGCCTTGAGCGGATTGAACTTGGTGACGAGAGCCGTGAGTAGATCTTGGCTCTTCGTCAACTTGGCGACACCGAGCGCACCGTACCACTCACACGCAACCTTATAGCCATCACCGGGCAGGTCAGCGACCGATTGGAATGCGAGCGCCTGCTTGCTGAAACGATTCGCCAGCAGGAGCCCCACGTCTTTGGCCGAGGGAGCGAGGTGCGCCAGCGGGTTGGTCTGGGGATTGGTCGCGCCATCGCAACAGATCTGTGCGCCAGTGCAGCTGCCCTCCTTCTTGGTACCTCCCGCTTCGACACACTGATCGACACACTGGAACGCGCAGGCCGTAGTAGCGCTGCCGCCTGCGCCAGCCGCGCTCGTCGTCTGGCCACCCGCGCCGGCCGCCGTCATGCCACCGCTGGCTGCGCCAGCACTCGCGCCACCAGCTGCAGTCAGCTGACCGCCACTGCCGCCTTGACTGGGAGCGCCCGCGCTGCTTCCCGCTGCCCCGGGCTGCCCAGCGGTTATGGCACCCGCTGCACCGCCCGTGAATGCGTAGTTGCCACTCTTTTCGGAACCACAGCCAACGGGTAGCGCGAGCAGACACAGGCTGATCGTGTGGGGCACCAGCCGGGCGATCCGGTTCTGCTTCGTGCGGGTGCGGGTGGTATCTGTCGAGCTCATGGTCAGTCGAACCTCTCTGAACGGCCTATGTATTGCCACACTAGTGCTGTGACCGCGAAGGGGCGAAACCGTGATCGAAAAGACGCTGACGTCGTCACTACGTAATTTTTACTCGCGGCGCTGCCGAGCTCCCATTTCCCGAAGTACGACACGCGAGAACCTGCGCAGATTCAGGGCCCGCGTGTGCTTACGTCGAAAATTATAGTGTAGACCTCATCAACGCGCGCTCGCGGGGAGCATGCGGGCCGTGCCCACGTCGCGATTTTTCACGGCGTTGCGACAACCCCGAGCAGCTTCCAGCGTTGCAAGCGTGTCATGGGTGGCAATCGCGGTTCGTCCAGTTCCGACGAACCGCGCACTTCGATGCGATCCGGATCGATCGTACCGCGCGCAAACACGGCAAGACCAAGAGCTGCGATGCGGAACCGCGATCGCCCCCCTCTTTGGCTCTTCGTTCTCCGGTCCGGCACCGAAGTGTCGGAGCCGATCGATGGCTGTCGAGAGCGTAGCGTGTCTAACTTCGACCGCGCGAACGCGCCGAGCAAGCGCCGCTGCTCTAGCAATTCGTACGGCTCCCGCAATTCGCGCGCAAGCGAATCAGCCTTTCCTTCGGCCAGCTGCAGCGTGATGGGGTTGCGATCGCTGCGACTGAACAGCTCGATTGGCGAGCGTTGACCGCAGGCGTAAGCTCGCCCCCCAAGGAGGATAGAGATGTCGACCGAACCGAAGTGTCCATTCAATCATAGTGGTGGGACGTCGAACCGTGATTGGTGGCCGAACCAGCTGCGGGTAGATTTGCTCCATCAGCATTCGTCCAAGTCCGATCCGATGGCTGCGAATTTCGACTACGCCGAGGCTTTTGCGAGCCTGGATTTTGCAGCCTTGAAATTAGACCTCGCGAAGTTGATGACCGACTCGCAGCAGTATTGGCCGGCTGACTTCGGTCACTATGGTGGGCTCTTCGTACGCATGGCGTGGCACAGCGCCGGCACGTACCGCACGGGAGACGGCCGCGGCGGTGGTGGCAGGGGCCAACAGCGCTTTGCGCCGCTCAACAGCTGGCCCGACAACGTGAGCCTCGACAAGGCGCGACGGCTGCTTTGGCCAATCAAGCAGAAATACGGAAGCAAGATTTCCTGGGCGGATTTGCTGATCCTCACTGGCAACGTCGCGCTCGAGACGATGGGCTTCAAGACCTTCGGCTTCGGGGGTGGGCGCGCCGACGTCTGGGAACCGGATCAAGACGTGAATTGGGGCGCCGAAACGGCGTGGCTCGACGACAAACGCTATTCGGGCGACCGCGAGCTCGAAAATCCACTGGGCGCGGTGCAGATGGGTTTGATCTACGTCAATCCGGAGGGGCCGAACGGCAATCCAGATCCGATCGCCGCGGCCAAGGATATCCGAGAAACCTTCGCGCGCATGGCGATGAACGACGAAGAGACGGTCGCGCTGATCGCGGGCGGTCACAGCTTTGGCAAAACTCACGGCGCCGGCGACGCCAAGCTCGTGGGGGTCAACCCGGAAGCGGCCGACATCGAGCAGCTGGGGCTCGGCTGGACGAGCACGTTTGGTAGCGGCAGCGGCGCGGACGCGATCACGAGCGGGCTGGAGGTCACTTGGAGCCAGACACCGACCAAGTGGAGCAACTACTTCTTCGAAAACTTGTTCAAGTACGAATGGGAGCTCAGCAAGAGCCCCGCCGGCGCGCATCAATGGGTCGCCAAGGGCGCCGAGCCCTGCATCCCGCACGCTTTCGACGCTTCGAAGAAGCTGCTACCGACCATGCTGACCACGGATCTCTCGTTGCGCTTCGACCCCGCATACGAGCGGATTTCACGGCGCTTCCTGGAAAACCCTGGGCAGTTCGCGGATGCATTCGCGCGCGCCTGGTTCAAGCTCACCCATCGCGACATGGGCCCGCGCGTGCGCTACCTCGGCCCAGAGGTGCCCGCAGAAGAGCTGATCTGGCAAGACCCGATCCCGGGTGTCGACCACGCGCTGATCGGCCCTGCAGAGGTCGCCGCGCTCAAGGCCAAGCTGCAAGCATCGGGCCTCTCCGTGTCGGAGTTGGTCTCGACGGCTTGGGCGTCTGCCAGCACGTTCCGCGGCTCCGACAAGCGCGGGGGGGCCAACGGCGCGCGGATTCGCCTGGCTCCGCAGAAAGACTGGGAAGTGAATCAGCCCGCGCAGCTCGCGAAGGTGCTGAAGACTCTGGAAGGCATTCAAGCGGAGTTCAACCAAGCGCAATCGGGAGGCAAGCGCGTTTCGCTCGCCGATCTGATCGTGCTCGGAGGCTGCGCGGCGATCGAGCAGGCCGCAAAGAGCGCAGGCCACAGCGTCAGCGTACCGTTCAAGCCCGGTCGCACCGACGCCTCGCAAGCGCAGACCGATGTCGCCTCTTTCGCCGTACTCGAACCAGTCGCAGACGGCTTCCGCAATTACCTCAAGGGCAAACACAAGGTACCGGCCGAGGTACTACTCGTCGACAAGGCCCAGTTGCTGACGCTGACTGCGCCCGAACTGACCGTGTTGATTGGCGGCCTGCGCGTTCTCGGTGCGAATGCCGGACAGTCTCAAAACGGCGTTTTCACGCACAAGCCAGGCGCGCTGAGCAACGATTTCTTCGTCAATTTGCTCGATATGGGCACGGCTTGGAAGGCCGCAGGTGAGCTGTTCGAAGGACGCGATCTGAAATCAGGCGAGCTGAAGTGGACCGCCACGCGGGTCGACCTGGTCTTCGGTTCGAACTCGGTGCTGCGCGCTCTGGCCGAAGTCTATGCCAGCGCGGATGCACAAACGAAGTTCGTGCAAGACTTCGTGGCAGCGTGGACCAAGGTGATGAACCTCGATCGCTTCGACCTCGCGTGACGCAGTCCAGTTGGCGGGCACAGTGCCGTCGAGGCACGCCAACCAACGTTCACACTCATTGTCACTGCCGCCGGGATCGAGTGTTTCCCGGCGGCACGGGTCTTGCTCCGGCATGTCCGAGGAGAAGGTCCATGGCGAAACTCACCCTGCTGCTTTTGACGTTGGCTTGTACGGCCTTGCTCACCGCCGCCTGCGGGCCAGGCGGCGGCACGTATTGTCAGAGCGGACCGAAGTACGGAACACAATGCTATTCACAGATGGACTTGCAACCGCCCGGTAGTCCGCCACCGCCCGCCGGTGATCGCTCGCGGCGCTAACCCGGCCCGTGCCCAAGTCGCAGCACGACGCCATCCTCGCCCACGATCCAAACGTCACGGGCGCTCGAGCCCCAGACACTGAGTAGCGCGCTCGACGCAGGACTCGGGGACGGCTTCCACGCAGATCCCACCCAGTGCACAATCGTGCCGTGTGCGCCGACGGCCCACACGTCTTTCGCACCGAAGCCGTACACGCCGTACAGATCGTTCGCTGTCCCGCTCGGGATGGTGCTGGGTCGACCGCCGCTCCAATGCACGGTTGCGCCCATGTTGCCGACGCACCAAACCTCATTCGGCGCGCTCCCCCAAACCCCCTGAAAGGTCGGGCCCTCATTGGCCTGGGCCTTCAGCCACTCGCGGCCGTCCCAGCGGTTGACCATGCCCTGTGGACCGACCGCCCAAGCGCTCGACGAATCCAAGCCCCAAAGCGCCAAGGTGGGCAGGTGCGATGCGTGATGCGATTCCGTCCACTTCGTGCCGTCGAAGGAGCGCGTGCCGGCGCCGCCCGCCCAAAGCAGGTTGGGTAGCGCGAGCAGGGCGTAAATGGGGTGTTCATTCGGACCGCTCGCGGGTGACCAAGCTTTGCCGCTCTTCTGCGCGGCCGACCAGCTCGTACCATCGAAGTGGAGGAGCGTGCCCTCGAGGCCTGCCGCCCACACGTCCTTTGCGGAGGTACCCGAGAGCGCGCGCAACGAGCTCTGCGTCCCGGATGCTACCGCCGACCAAGCCGAGCCATTCCAGTGCAGCAAACTCCCCTGGTCGCCCGCCAACCAAACGTCAGTGGGCGAGGAGCCCCAAACGGCAGAGAAGGTGACTTGCGTGGGAAGGCCGGCAACCGCACACCACTCCGCAGGACATAGCGGTACAGGAGCGGGCATTGCAGCAGCGGGCGCAGCGCTCGCGGGCGGCAGAGGCCCGGACACCGCGGCTACCGGCGCCGCGGGCGGTGCGGGCGGCTCGCACGCGGTCAGCTGCACAATCAGCGGCAGCCCTGCGCTCGCAATCAGGGCGGGGAGAGAACGAACAGACCAATGCCTCGTCTTCGCCATGCTCTGCATCGTACAGCAAGATCCGCAGCCGAGATCGATCGTCTATCGCTCGAATCGTGATCGACGAAATATGACTATGCCGGTGGCTGGCTTTGGTCATTGTTTCGAGAGCTCGAAGCACGCAATCGGGGGCTTGCGAACCAACCTGGAGTTGATGACAATGTGGCGATGCTCGCCAGGGTTGGGTCTGCCGCCTTGCGATGCTCTTTGTCCAGGCAGTCGCCCGAGGGTTTCCATGCATCGAATATCGCGGATATTGCTGTGGTCGCTCGTGCCAGCGTGGTTGTGCTGCGTTTCTGCGGCTGGCGCGGTGGACGTCACGACCCGCGCCTTCGACAACAACCGTAGCGGTTGGAACGACAAGGAGACGACCTTCACCGCAAGCAACCTGGGAACGTTGCATCTGATTCGTTCGTTACCGGTGGACGGCCGGGTCGATGCGCAGCCGCTGGTCGTGGGCAACGTGCTGTACGTCTTCACGATGAACAATACGGTCTACCGCTTCGACACCAAGACCGGCGTGGAGCTCAAGAAGCGCCACCTCGCAGTCCCGATCGATCCGTGCACGAAGACGGGCAACATGGATGCGCACTGCACCAGCCCGCAGTGGGGGATCGCCGCGACGCCGGTCATCGACCCGGCGACGAACAGCATCTACCTCGTGACCTTTCAACGAGCTCCCAGTAAGCCGAAGGACAACGGCGTTCGCGAGCACCATCTCTGGACGCTGGATGCGACGACGCTCGATGACCAACAACCAGAGATATTGATTCGCGGCGACGCTGACAACGGCGGCAAGCATTTCAATGTCGGAGCGGAGGAACCGTATCAAAAGGTTCGCGCCGGGCTCGGCCTACTCAAGGGAGCGGGCGGCAAGAAGGCCGTGATCATCATGTTCTCGCAGAATGGCGAAGACCCGAATCATGGCGCGAGCGGCTTCGTCTTTGCGTACGATACGCGCGCGCTGCAGCACCAAGCGGGCTTCGCTCTCAAACCGGCGGTTTGGTGCACGACCCCGAACGGCGCCGCCGGCGGGATTTGGATGGCGGGTTCGGCCCCCGCGATTTCCGGCAACGACATCTATTTCACGACCGGCAACGGCGCCATCGGCAACAACAACTTCGGCGAGAGCTTCGTGAAGCTGACGTACACGGCGGGCGTTCTCGGCCCGAGCGCGGGGAAGCCGAGCCTTGCGCTGGCGGACTTCTGGACCGCCTTCAACGACAACGACCGCGGCGACAAAGACGAAGATCTGGGTTCGGCGGGGGTGATGCTCATCCCAGGCTTTCAGAACTTGCTCGGCGGCGGCAAGGACGGCGTCCTGTACAACCTCAATCGTACCAATCTGGGGAAGAATTCCTGGCTCCCGCAGTTCAATCTGCCCTTCGTTGCCACGTATTTACCGAACGCGCCGAACGGAGCCGCCGGACTGCCAACCTCCACGGCGGCGCCCAACGATTGGCCGATCGTCAACCTCGATCGCAATCTGCACACCGCGACGCCGGACGGCAAGATGCACCACATCCATGGCACCCCCGTTTACCTGCGCACCGCGACTCACGGCAACGTCTACGTTTGGGGGGAGAACGAGCGCGCCAAGGTTTACAATCACAACTTCGTCAATCAGCGCCTCGACGGATTTCGAAATCAGGGCGCCGTGTTTTCGTCCGCGGGTCTGCCTGCGGGAGGCATGCCAGGTGGCATGCTTGCGCTCTCTTCCAACGGCACCAACGCCGGCACCGCCGTGCTATGGGCCACGATCCCCAAAAACGACGACGCCAACCTACGCACCGTTGCGGGCTCATTCATCGCTTTCGACGCAACCACCGAGGGCCCCGAATTGAAGAAGCTCTTCACATTCGACTACAACTTCTATTCCAAGTTCTGTCCGCCGGTCGTTGCCAACGGCAAGGTGTACGTCGCTACGTTCAGCAATTCCGTGCTCCAATTTGGCCTTTGACGACTATATCGCGCGCGTCTGAGCCAATGTACCCGAGGCGCGCACCGTTCAGCAGCAAAACGCGAGCGGGCGTCGCTTGGCGCTTGTCGGGGCGGGCGCGCTTCGGCCACCATGTAAAGTCATGCTTTCGTCGACGGCTACCTGGCGCATCCCTCATGGTTGGGTAGCACTCGCGGCACTGGCGTTGGGCTGCGGCTCGAACGACGCCGGATCGAACAGCGCTGCCGCCGGCGGCAAGAGCGGCGCTGTCGCGAACATGGGCGGCACCACCAGCGCAGGTGGCACGGCAAACGTGGCCGGCACGAAAACCTCGGGCGGCGCGACGAGCGCAGGTGGCGCGGCTTCGCCGATGACGGGTACGCCAGATTGCGCCCACGACGGTGACGGCCGCACGACGCTCGTGTTCGTGAACGGCTGCTCGGCTTCGGTCGAGTTTCGTGGCAGCGACATCGAAGGCGGCAAGCTCGAACCGGGCGCAGCGAGCTGTGTCGACATTGGTAGCGATGTCGAAGCGCTCTCTGCCAAACGCTATTGGGGCTTCCGCGGTGAAGATCCGGGCGCTGAGCACCACTCGCTGGCCGAGTTCACCTTCAACACGGACTTCAACGACTTCGATTGGTACAACATCAGCTACGTGGATGCCTTCAATCTGCCGCTCGAGATCACGCCGCTCGCTCGACCGAAATGCAAAACCCTCAGCTGCCCGAACGACCTGTTGCCGGGTTGCCCGAGCGTGGGCCGCTTCCAAGACTCGCAAGGTGACTTGGTTGCCTGCGTGAGCCCGGACCGCAACAATGCGATGAGCGCCGTCGCACTGTATTTCGAGGCCTGCGACGACACCTATGCCTGGTCCGGCGACGACCAGAAGGGTGACGATCCGAGTCCAGTGCGAGCGTGCGCGGGTGAAGATTGGCAGATCAGCTTTTGCCCGGGCGCGCGATGATTCGACGGCGCTGGTTAGAGACCTGGTTGGCACTGGGCGCGCTGTTCGTTGGGGCGTGCAGCAGCTCCGGCAATAGTGAGCATTCGCCCAGCGGCGGTCACGGCGGCAGCAACGCCGGCAACGCTTCAGCGGCTGGCGGCGCAGTCAATCCTGGCTCGGAGCAAGGTGGCTCGAACGCCGCGAGCGGAACGGGCACGGGGATCGGTGGCAGCGTCGGCCCCGGCACCACGGATGGCCTCGGTGCCTACCCCTTTGCCTCGAGCCCCGTCACCCGCGGTGGCACGATGACCTTTCGCAACGTAGGAGCGAAAGGCTGGTGGCCACGTCGCATCGATCGCAAAGCGGGGGACGCGGCCTGCGACTACAAGGACGGAACGGACACTTGGGGTGCCCACTGTTGCATGAAGCAGCAAGCAACGGAGAGCACTCAGCTCGCACCGTTCGATCAAGAGATGACGCTGATCATGAAGGCGATCGACGTCAAGCAGCTCGCCGTGTATCAACCGGAGGCTGAAAAGGCCGGCGCAAGTGCCTGGCGCCGAGTCACGGATTGGGATCGTCGCACCGGCACCGGCACGAATCTTTGGTTCACCCAAAAGGGCGATGGCAGCGGGAGTTTCCCGGGGGATCTCACCAAGAACGATTGCGTCGGTTACTTGTCCCAAGCAGCAATGTTTCCCTGCGGCGACGGAAGTGACTACTTCTGTCCGAACGACGCGGGAGTGTTGCACCGTGGCTTCGCCGGCTCGAAGCTGATCGTTTTTCTGGCATCGATGAAGTTCGACGACGCGGGCGTCGCTGCCTGCGACGGCAACGGCGCCGGGCACCCCGGTCCGTGGGTTGCATTCGTTGCGAGCGAGCTGATCCGCGACGGCGGGCGCAAATGGAACGGCTTGTGTAACTGCTACTCCAAGACCGGCAGCGTGGGAGACGGCTGCGGTGAAATCAACGTGTTCGAGGTCGTGATGGACAACAACGACTACTCGAACCGTGAATTTGCCAGCACCGGCGTGCGCTCGTATCAAGCCGGGCACGTCGGCGGCGCAGTGTGCGGCGCGGGCTGCGATCGCAAAGCTTTCCCGACCGACGTAGAGGTCGTGGATGCGTGCGCCAAGAGCGCCTATGGCGCCGGTCCCGAGATCGTGGTCGGCGGTGACACCGACGGTTGCCCCGTGTGGCGTCGCCCCGACGGCGATCGTTATTTCTTCATCTTGCTCGACGAGCAGCAACGCACCATCCAGGTGGGCGTGATTCATCCGAGCGCGATCCCTGCGCCCGCCGCTGCCCTCTTACCCGAGCTGCCCGCTGCACTCCCGCGCTCGGACATCGATGCGTTGCTCGCGCTGCGTCTGCCGCAATAACGCCGCGCACCTCGGCCGATACTCACGCAGAAAGTCCGCCATCATGACGCGCCGTGACGAAAACCTGACGCGCAAAAGCTTGCGTCTTTCGCGCCAAGATACAGGTTGGACACATGCTTCACCCCATTCCACCAGGCTCCGAAACGATGGTGCTCCCCCTCGTCGGTGAGGTCGTCGTGTTCCGCGATGGCCCCGCATGGCTGGCCGTGCGCCCGGACTTCGAGGACATCGAAGACAGCCCAACCGGCATCGGCGCGACCATGGGCGAAGCGGTGGCTGAGCTAGTTGCCGCGGAAGGCTGATATCGAGTCCAAGTCGGGGCTGATATCGGGCGGGCGACGCGAGCTGGGCACGAAGCGGATGTTCCGAAGATCCTCGTAAAAGTCGGCAAAATCGTTGTCGCCATAGCCGGGGATGGCAAGCACCGGCACGGGATCGAGCACGGTGCGGCCGCTGCGCCAAGCGCGGATGCGAGTGGCAACCACCGTGTCGAGCTCGAAGCGAAGGGCGTCGCTCGCCGCTTGCCCTTGCGGCGGAAGCGACGGCACATGCAGCAGCAAGCTCCGCGCGGTCAGCCCCGGATGAGGAACCAAGAGCGCCTCGAGCAAGCCGTGCCCGACGATCCAGAAGCGCGTCGTACTCGCGAGGTCCTCGCGCCGCTCCCAAAACGCCCGTTTGAAGCGCAGAGCCCGCAGCTCTTCGAGCACGTCGCGACTGCTGCTGACGACGAGCATGCCGGCTTCGTCGAAGGTGGCCGCTAGGTTCTGCGCTGGCGCGCGGCCGTTGCGCGGATCCTTTGCTCCTGGCTCCGGGTCGACGTGCAGTGAATTGAGCGCCCAGCGGAGCTTCGGGAAGTGCGCCCAGACCGCCATATTGAAAAAATCGTGGAAATGTCCCGGCCGCGTTGGCACGGCGTTCAACTGCGCCACGTGCTGCTCGTAACCACCGACGCCCCGCATCGCCTCACGGTTCTCGGTGACGAAGCGTGGTAAGCGCACGTCCGGCGCGCGCGGCACCCACGACGAAAGCTCGTCGTACTGCTCCGGGGCCGGCCAAGTTGCGCACTGCTCCAGCGCGCCCAGGAAGCGCGGGTGCAGGTCCCGATACGGCGGCCGAGCGAAGCTTTCGGGCGTAAAAATCGCACTCATAGTGGCTCGCTCGTCGTCAGAAGCGAACCGCAACGACCGACGCTTTGGGCACGACCAAGATTGAGCCGGCAGCGAGCTTCAGCTTCTGAAGCTTGGGGCCCGTGGAAGCATGGGTATTTCCGGTCGGCTGGGGGCCGACCAAACCGCCAGAGTTGTCGACCGTCAGCGTCTCGACCGTCGCCTCCCCTTTCAACCCTGGAACCTCCAGCTTGGTCTTGTAGTCGGTATCGAAGTTCTTGTTCACGAACAGGAACGAGAGCTTGCCGTCGGGACGCTTGCTCATCCAGCCAGAGAGGGCCTCTTGATTGCTCTTCCCCTGGAGCAAGCTGCCGATCAGCGTCTTGGACAGCATGCTGAAGGCCCAGTACGAAGGGCGACGGAAGTTGAACCCCTGCACATCGCCCTTGAGCGAAAGCAAGCTGTAGTCGCCCAGCCGCTTGTCGCGACCGTTGTACAACGCCCACAGGTTGGCGAGCTGGATCGGGGACTCTGCCAGGTGCCCCAAGTAGTCCGCCACGAACAAGCCATTTTCATGGCTCAAAATCTGAGGGCCCGGGTTCTCGTCGATTGAATTCCACTCCGTCAGCCACGTCTCGTAACGTTTGCCTTTGACGCCCAGCGCCAACACTTGCTGCTGCACGTCCTTCATCAGTGCGTCGACCTCGGAGGACGCCGCCAATAGGCCCGGACCGCTCTCGGAGCCGACGTGCTGCGCGTAGTGGTGCACGCTCACCGCGTCGACCACGTCCGCGACCTCCTTGAATACCGCTCGATTCCACGGACCGTTCAACATCCACACGGCGCTGATCTTGATCGTCGGGTCGACGGCCTTCATCGCCTGAACGAAGGCGCGCACCGCCTTGCCGTAGCTCGTGCCGCCATCCTTGCCCCACTTGGCGTAGTATTTGTGCCAGTTCCCGTAGAGCTCGTTGCCGATCTCCCAGCGCTCTACCTTTGGACCAGCCTTGCGCGTTTGGTTCACGTACTTGACCCACGCCGCAGCGAGCTCGGGGGTGCCGTCGCCAACGTTGGCCGTGAACAGAGGTTTTGAGCCTATCTTCGCGCACCAATCCAAGAATTCGTCCGTATCGACGTTGCTATCCTTGGCTTGCAGCGTCTTTTGCCAATCCTCTTCATCCGCGCGCAGCCCGCCCGGATAGCGCACGATACCCAAGCCGAGCTGCTTCTCGAACGGCAGCGACTCTCGGTCGATCAGATCGGGCGCCCACAGCCCGACGTTGACCCCGTAGATCTCCGGAATGGCTTGCACCGTCCTCGCCAAATCTCCCTGAAAAACTGCTGGTAGCTCCGCGGGGGCTTTGGCTACGGGCAGCTCTCGCAGGTTGCTGAGCTCGAGATCGGCCAGGTAAATCGCCCCCGGTGTGTCGCCCCCGGGCTTGATGCCAAACCAGCTCACCGCCTCCAAATCGAGCCGCTGATTCGCTTTGGCCTCGGGGGGCTGCCAATACTGAAACTTGGTGAAGCTCCGGAAAGGGATGAGCACTTCGCTCCAGCCGCGAACTGCGCGCGCGTTACTCACGAACAGCTCTTGATCGCGATCGCGGATCGTCAGGTCGAACGCCTGATACGGCTTGTCGGTGTAGACCCACAACTTTAGCCCGTAGTGCTTGCTCCAATCGGTCGGCATGCCCGAGGCTTTGGGCGGCAGGATGTAAGCGTCGGACCAATCCCCCGGCTTGAACGTGACCTTCAGCGCTTGCCCCTTCAGCGCAGGCGGCGCGCCTTGCGGCAGCGCGCCGACCGCAGTTTGGATTTCAGCGGTATCGCCATGCTGTGCCTGCCATTGGCTGGTCCACTTCGTAAAATCCGTCACCAGCAGCGGCGCCGCCTTGGAATCGAATGCGTTCCAGTACGCCTCTGGATCTGCAATGCCTTTGGCGGTCTTGGTCAGCTGAATCTGATCCAGATAGAACACTACCGGTTGTCCCGCTTCGACCTTGTTGTCGCCGCGGTTGATCGAGATACGAAAGTCTTGGATCTTGCTCCAGGCCATCTTGGCCGAAATCTCGCGTTTTTGGCTGGCATCCCAATACACGCCGTCGTCGCTGAAAGCTTTGAGCGGGATGCGGCAGCGCTGCCACTCACCTTGCTTGACCGCGGTGTGATTGTCGCCGCTCACTTTGGTCTGCACCTTGATCTCGTTGCCCTGATTGTCCATCAGGCCCACGAAGAACTTCTGCGCCGCGGGGCCGCCCTTGATCCAGAAGGTCAAGCTGCCCGTTTTGCGATACGGCGTCAGATCGATGAAATGGCCTCCGAAGGAGATGTTCACACCCGAGTAGTCATCGTCCAAGTAGGCAGCGAACACCGCCGCGTTGCCAACCGTGGGATTCGGCAGGATCTGGCTCCTCGTCTTGCCGCCGTAGCCGTAGGTGTAGCCACCGCTCGAGCGCGGGATATCGTCGTCGAAGAACGTTGCCAGCACCTCGTCTTCGAGCGCGAGCTCGGCCTTGGACGGCGCGCCCGTTGGCACTTCCGCCGCGGGGGCCAGACTGGCCGGGCGCGGACTCTCAGCCGAACGCTGCTCGGTATGCGTTGCCTGACAAGCGAGCACGAGCGCAAGTGAGGCGAAACTGCAAGTCGAAGCGTAAACTCTCATGGCGTCACAAATGAGGCCAACCAAAGCTTTTGATCAAGCAAAACGAGGAGAGCAGTCTCCAGCAACGGTACGAAGGTTGCCTAAGCGGATGCCATGGCAGCCCGTGATCGACGTTGGAGTCGCGCTTATCCCTTGATTTTGGCGATTTCTGGCTGCGCGGGCCATGGTTTGGATCAGAGCGAGCCCGCCCCACAGGGGCAGTTCGGTTCAGCCGGCAAGAGCGCGAATGGCCCATTGTCGACCGATGCCAACTCTGCCGACTTCGACTCGACCCAGTGCGAGGAGCGCCTCCCTCGCGATGGTCTTGCGATTGCGCCCCCCAAGCCATCATCGACTTGCAGCGTTTCGGATCGAGACGCGAGCAAGATTTGCGATGGCGCGCGGTGTCCGGTCTCGCGGGCATACGAGTTTGGCTGCGCGGGCAGCGGCTACGGGCCTTGGGTCGTGCCGAGCGGTCCGTCGGGCTCGGTGACGATGTTCGTTACCAATGCTGGGGAGTTCGACACGCATCTATTCAGCGTCGACGCAGAAAGCGCTGTCGCGGAAGACGTCGCGGAGCCGACCAGCGCTCTGAACTCCCTGGCCAGCGATCATTGTGGGCGAGTGTCCCTGTTTGCCGGTCAATCGCCGGGGATTCAGCTGATCAGCGCGGAAGCGCCGGCGCAATGGCTTCGCCAAGAAGTGGTCACCCTCCCGCTGCCCGCACTGGCCATGCTGGCAGATGCGCGAACGATGAATGATTCCGCAGGCTTGGCTGCCTACTACCAGATGGACGATCACCTGCCACGAATCGCCCTCCGCGAGCAGGCTGGGTGGAGCACGCGCGTACTCGGGAACACGCGCGTGACGTCGATGGGGCTCGACGTCGACGGCCAAGGGGCCCCGTGGGTGGCTTGGCTGCGTGACGACCAAGCGGGCTTCCCGTCGTTGGATCTCGTCGCGCCGGACGGCTCGATTCACCATGTATCGAGCGGGAGCCTGATCGAACCAACCGACTTTTGGCGAAAGCCGGTCGTGTTGGCCGGTGGCATCACCGGCACCAGCGCCTACCCGGCCTTAGCCGCCGCCCTCGGGGACGGCGTCCATCTCTGGACAGCCGATGCAACGGGCTCGCATTGGTCCGACCATCTACTGTTTTCGCCGGCTGACTCGGGCGACACGCGCGGCGCGGGAGATTGCGTGTACGACGATTCCGGGACGGACCCGTGCGGCGGCAAAACGACCTGCACTCGAGTGTGGAACGAGGCGAGAGGCAGACTTGGGCTGGTGCGCACTCAGAGCGGTCGCGCGTATGCCGCTTGGGTTCAATCTGCCGGTGAGGTGAATTATACGCTCAGCCGCAGCGTGAGTACGCGGACCGGCAAAGCCATCTGCCAACCGCAGGCAGCTTCCTCTCGTGGAACGGCGGAACTCGTGATCGCCGCGCTTACGGACGAACTTGCCGTTCCACCAACCATCACTCGGCTACGCTTCGAGGTGGGTAGTCCGTTGGACGACCGAGGCCTGGCCCTCGCAGTTCGCGGTGACTCGCTGCTACTCGCGGCCTCGCTCGGGGCCGGTGAGGACGCCAAGATCACCTACCTCGAGCTGGATAGCACGCGTCTTCTGTCGGATGACACGGCGGACAAAAGCGGCGGAGCCGCACCCCCTCACGGCTAGGCTCCACTTTCATCCGTCGCGCGTGTCCTAGTTGACGTGCACGCATTTCCCGGAGTTGCACAGCTCTCCGGCTCCACAAGTGCCGCAGTTGGCGATCTTGTTGCCGCAACCATCTGCGGCTTGGCCGCATTGGATGCCTTGTGCGGCGCAGGTTTTCGGAATGCAGCTGAGCGGCACGCACTTGCCGGCGACGCAGGCGTTGTTGGCGGGACAGGCCGGACAAGTGATGAGCTGACCGCACGCGTCGCCTGCCTGGCCGCATTCCAGTCCTTGGTCCGCACAGCTCTTGGGAGTGCAGCTGGTCCCGCCGCATTTGCCGTTGTTGCAGGTTTGGCCCGTGGGGCAGGTGCCGCAATTGGCGACGCCACTGCAGCCGTCGCTGGCATAGCCGCAGACCATTTGCGATCCGCAAGCATGGGGCACACAGGCGCCGATCTTGCCGCACTTATTGGCCACGGGCGGCTCACCCACACCGCACGACTTACCCTCGGGGCAGATGCCGCAAGCCACCAGCCCTCCACAGCCGTCCGGCGCGTAGCCACAATCTTGTCCCGACGGGCAGCTAGTGGCGGGCACGCACACCTTTCCCGGCGGTACGCACGAGCCGAGATCGAACAACATGTACTCGAGCAGCTTCTCCTGCGCGGTCATCGGATCGAGGCACACGCCATTCGAACAGGTGCTGGCGCATTGGGCGTTCGTGGTGCAAGCCGAGCCCCACGGGCATTTGCCGGCGGAACACAGGCCGGTGCATTGCGCGTCGGTGGTGCACGTCCCCGCGGTCACACACGGGCCGCTGTCGTTCAGGCAGTCACTGGCCTGGGTCGCAACCGTGCAGGTCTTCTTGGGTTGGCCCTGACAAACGAGCGGGCTCGGCAGCGCGCGGCTCACGTTCTCGGCGCACTGACTCGGGAAAAATTCGGTCGCGACCTCGTTGGCGTCACTGACGTGGAAGTCGCTGAACAGGACGCGCCCGCATTGCACGGCGGGGGGCGTCTTGCTCAGATCCTGAACCAAATTCACCGGGGTATTGAAGGTGAAATGGACGGGCGTTTGCTTGCCGACGTAGGCACCCGCGCAGGTGTTGGCCAGGCATTGGTTCGTAGCGCCGCAGTCAGTGGTCGAAGTTGCGACGGTGCAGGCCTTGGTCGGCGAGAACTGACAAACCAGCGGCGCGCAATCGGCGTTCGATGAGCAATTCGTGTCCTTGTTGACCGTGCAGCGGCCCAGGCCATTGCGGTACAGCCACTGCTGAGTTCGACCCGCAACCGGCGAGATCGAGTCCGCCTCGTGACGAGCCACGAAGACAGTGGTGGACGGCGGGGTACCGGGGTTCAAGGCGCCTACGGCCGAGAGCCAACCTTGGAAGGCATTGGCTTTGGGGTTGCTCGTCGAATCGAGGAAAGCGGTTACCGGCACACCCGCGACGGAGTAGTCGGTCAGCTCCGAGTGCCACGAGGCAACCTGGCTCCAGTTGTCGGCGGCGGGGTCCGTGGGCGTGGCGCTGTTCGCGTTGTTGTTGTTCAGCCAGCGATAGCCATAGTGCGTCGTGAACACGCGCCCGCCCGCCGCCGCATAATTGCGCAGCGCGGCTTGGTTCGTCGATTCGTCGAGATCTGCGCCCTGGCAGGCCAAGATGGTCATGTCGTAGGCGTTGATGCCATTGGCGAACAGCTGGGCTTGAGTCGGTGTCGAGGCGTCGATCGCTTGTCCGGGATGGGTGTCGCCGAGGAAGAAGTTGACTCGGCCGCCCTGGCCGGGGTTGGTGAATTCCGATTGCGCGATGCCGATCTTGCGCAGCACGCACTCGAGCGAGTCCGAGCTGCCCGTGACCATGGCCATCAGCGGAATGTTGCCCTGCACGCGGCTGCTCGGCATGAGGAACGTCTTGTCTGCGATCACGTTCGGCGCGCATGGGCTCGCGACGTTGACCGGGAAGGTGCGACGCCAGCGGCCCAATTGAATGACCACCGTGATATTTCCGGCCGGCACGTTCTTGAGCGTGAAGCTGCCGTCCACATCCGTGTACTCCCCTGCCGCGGGGTCGGTCGCACCGGGCGTGGAGATCAGCGGTGAACCCGCGGCCGTCGCGCCGCACACGTCACACGTCACCGCGGTCGGGAATGTCTTCAGCGCAGGATCGGATGGCGTGTTCGCGACGTACACGAGCACGTGATAGAGCGGGTTACGACCCGCAGGATCGTACACCTTGCCGCTGAGGGTGGTGCTCACGCCGGGGGCACACGCCGGGATTTGGCTGCACGCACCGGTGCAGCCACACACGCCGGGACTCGTGCCCCCGCCGCACGTCCAGCCGGGGGTCGAGCAGGTGCTGGGACCGCACGTGAGCAAGTGACCGCAGTTGTCCGCGGCCTGGCCGCAGCTGTAACCACGCCCGGTGCAAGTCGTCGCGGGATCGACCACGCAGCTGGTAGGAGGCACGCACGTGCCCTGCACACAGCTGTCCGCCGCATTGGGGCAAGTGACCGCGCCGCAGTCCAGCACGTTGCCGCAGTTGTCGATGGCTTGCCCGCAAACATAGCCGCGGCCGCTGCAGGTCGTGGCGGGATCCACGGCGCACACGTCGGCGCTGCATTTTGCCTTGTTGCAATGCCCCGGACACACGTCTTGCCCACAATCGACCACGCCGCCGCACTTGCTGTCGGTGACGAAGCCGCAACTGGCTCCGAGCTCAGTGCACGTGGAAGGTACGCAGGCTCCGGCGTCCGCCAAGTTGTTTGCGGCGGGACCACAACGGTTCGAGTCGGTGCCGCCGCACACGTCAGTGCCCGTGCATTCGCCGCACTTCACCACCCCGCCGCAGCGAGTGTCGGTCACGAAACCGCAGTTGGCGTTCAGCTCCTCGCAGCTCGCTGGACAGCCATCAGGGCTGCCACCGCCGACGGAGACGATGATCATACCACCGCCGTTGCCGCTCGAGCCCGAGCTGCCACCCGCCCCGCCGTTGCCACTGCTTCCCGCCGCGCTGGCTTCTAACCCGGGAGGATTATTGGTGACCGTCGCCAGCTTGCGACAGCCCGACGCCGCCACGAACGCCCCCATCACCAGCAACAAAACCGAACTAAGCCACGCCTTCATAGTCGACCCTTCGAATCCCTGCGCTCGCCCCGCGCAGGCACGATGTTAAGATGCGCCGAGCCTCCCTTGAATCCCGCGCGCCCGCAATCGTTTGCTGCCCGAATGCGAGGGCGAGCGGGGGCGGCAAGCCCGGGGTTGAACACCGCGCCGATGACGCGGCGCATCCCAGCCGAATTTTCTAGCGCTTTAGTGCTCGAACTCGCGTCAGACTCGTATCGCGGACTGCTTCTGGAAGAGGGGCGATCGCGATCCCGCAGCGCACCTCGCAGCCTCATGAGGTTCCTCTCGCGCACGGGCTATTGGGGATCGCGTGCCCCGGGCATTTGGACGTCGGTGCGGTGGCCGTCCTCGCCGTCTGCGCTGCGGGCGACCCGGTCCGAACGCGTGAGCGCTCTCGACGTTGAGAGCACCGGCTTTAAGAGCGAGCTGCTGAGAAAGACAACCTGTGCGGGACGCCACGGGGGCGTCGAAGGGCGGCGCAGGGCGGCGCAGGGCGGCAGGTGCTTCTAGAGCCGTCGCCGAGGGAATGTTCGCGTGACGAGCGAGGTGATCGGCGGCTCCGTGTGCGTACGATTTCGTCGGCTTCGCGCTCGAGTGGGCGCGGTGCAACGGCAGGGCCGCTTCGTGATGCCCGTGCGTTGTAGACGATCGGAGCTTGAATGCTCGCCGGGTGTCGACCCGAGGTAGTTTTGGACGGCATGGGCACTCGGAAGCGCGCAACGTCATCGATGGCTAGGACGAAGCGTATGCAGGTGACAATACCAGCTCCTGGACCCGGCGATCGGTCTATACTCCACGAACCCCAACTCCCAACTTTGCCACGAGCAGCAGGAACGACTCTACGACTCGACTCGGCGGCTGCCCGGTCAGATAGGCTTCGACTCCCCTCGTGGCGATCTTGCGCTCATCTAGAATTTAGCCGTCTTCGGCACGAGCGCAGACTTGCAGGCGCCACTTCAGCGACCTCGTTGGCAGGGAGACAGGGGCAAGCTTCCGGTCGCAAGCCCATCATAACTTGGAGGGCCGCGGATTCGAGAGAGGGCTGTCAAGAAATAGGACCTGTGCAGTACGCCGCGGGGACGTCGAAGAGCGGCGCAGGGCAGCGCATTTTCGGCCTAAAAGCAGCGCCATTGGCGTCTTACGGCCTTCAAAAAGTGCGTGTTACACGACAAGGATGGGGCAGCACGCTTATCGTTCGAAGTCATTGGGGACGACGAACTTGGTGGGCCTTTCGCGCATCGTGGGGCGGCGCAATCAGATCACGGCTGAGTTTCTCGCGTACCTGGCGGAGCTCGAGAGCGACAGCTGTTTCTCGATCTCGGATTTTCATCGCTGTTCGAGTATTGCGTGGAGGCGCTCAACTTGTGTGAGTCGCCGGCAGGTCGTCACATCGCGGCGGCGCGGGTCTACCACAATCCGACGCTTGATCTGCAGGGCCGAGCTTCCGTCTGCGAGTCACCCATCACATCTTTGGAGCCGCGGCTTCGAGAGAGAGAGCGGCCAAGAAAGTGCGGCGCAGGGCGGCGGGTGGTTCTGGGACCGTCGCCGAGGGAATGTTCGAGTGACGGGCGAGGTGATCGACGGCTCCGTGCGCGTACGATTTCGTAGACTTCGCGCTCGCGTGGGCGCGGTGCTACGGCGAAGTCGAGGTCTGCGAACTGCACGAAATCGTCCGCGGTTTTTTTGATTCTAGCCTGCAACGGTCGATCGGGCTGTTGCAGGTCAGTGATTATGTCGCGCTTACTGCAGAGTGAAAATGTCACCCCCTCCAATTGGGAAGCGGGGATGCAGACGAGCGAGCGACAGTGGCGGGTCTTGAGCCTGCTGGAGCGTCTGGGCCGATGGCGAGGTGACGGTCGGGGAAGTGTCAGCAAGCCTCGGGCGGTCAAGCGGCAGGTTCAGCGGATGCGGAAGCGATTTGCCGGCAGCGGCGCCGCAGGGCTGGTTCATGGCAACGCGGGTCGAAGTCCGAAGCACAGGACGTCGCAGGAGGTCCGTGAGCAAGTGGTCATGCTGCGCCGAGGCAAGTACGACGGCTTCAAGGCCAACACTTCACGGAGAAGCTGCTGGAGGTCGAGGGGCTTGAGCTAACGCGGGAGGCAGTCGACGCATACGGCGCGGTGCCGGGCCTGAAGCGAAATGGCAAGCACTGGACACTCGAAGAAGAGCTGGCAGGCAAGCAAGAGCCAACGCACAGCCGGCATGGCGGCAGGCACCCTCGGACCACACCAAGCTCCTCGACTTGTGCGCGCTGCACTACGTGAGGAAGGTCTACAAGAACCACACCGTGCGCCTCCACGGGCGCGTCATCGACATCCCCAAACGGCCCGATGCGGCACGCGCGACCTACGCGGGGAAAGAGGTCGTCGTCAAACACCTGCTCTCAGGCGACTACCGTGTCTTTCACGGGGAAGAATGCATTGCGTGGGCCAACGGCTCTCGACCGAAGCCTTCAACAGGCAGGAGCAAAAACAACGACAAGGACGAGCAACTGGGGTGACACTTTCACTGAGCAGTTAGGGGGTGACATTTTCACTTCGCTCTGACAAAATGGTCGATCGGGCTTGACAGGAAATTTGGCGGCGAGTGCCCAAAGCAAGCGAAGGGGGCGAAAATTCGCGCGCAAGAGCGCCTGACTTGCGCAGGTGGGACGATTGAGCTGAGGGTCGACTCGGAACGCATTTTCGGCCTAAAAGCAGCGCTATTGGCGTTCTACGGCCTTCAAAAAGTGCGTGCTACACGAGAGGGATGGGGCAGCACGCAGATCGTTTGAAGTCATTGGCGGACGACGAACTCTTGGCGGGCCTTGCGCGCATCGTGGGGCGGCGCAATCAGATCACGGCTGAGTTTCTCGCATACTCGGCAGAGCTCGATGAGCGACAGCTGTTTCTCGATCTCGGATTTTCATCGCTGTTCGAGTATTGCGTGGAGGCGCTCGGCTTGTGTGAGTCGACGGCAGGCCGTCACATCGCAGCGGCGCGGGTCTGCCGCAATCATCCCGAGGTGTTCGCGATGGTGGCGAGCGGGGCGTTGCACGCTTCGGCGCTGAGTCTGTTGAGGAAGCATCTAACGCCGGAGAACGCGGGCGAGCTGTTCGAGCTGTGTCTGCACAAGAGTGCGCGGAAGGTGGAAGAGTTGCTCGCGGCGCGCTTTCCGAGGCCTGATGTGCGTGATTTGGTGCGTCGCTTGCCGGCTCAAGTCGGGTTCACTCTCGACGTTGGTTGTTCGGCGGAGAAGGCGCCATCGGACGGCCCGCCACGCGAGCTCTCGCGCGAGCTCTCGCGCGAGCCGGAGAAGCCGCCCCTCGAGTCTCAGCCGTCGCGCGCGCCAGCGTCGGTGTCGTCGTCGTCGGCAGAGGGGCAGCAGGCACGCCGGCTCGAACCGCTTTCCGCGGACCGCTACGGCGTGCATTTCACCGCAGATGGCGAGTTCCGTGAGCTACTCGAGCGCGTACGTGGGCTCGCCGGTCATCGGCTGCCGAGCGGCGATCTGATGACTGTGTTCAAGCGCGGGCTCGAAGCTTACGAGCGCGAACTTTCGAAGCAGCGCTTCGCGTTGGGCAGGAAGCCGCGCGCCAGCCGAGGTGTGGAACCGACGCTTTCCGTACCTTCCCCGGCTTCCCCGCCTTTCCCGCCTTCCGCGTTCAGTCTTGCTCAGCCTGATCGCTCCAAGATCGATCCACCCGAACCCAAGCCCGCCCCCGCGTCAGAGCCGAGCCTGAGCTCGAACTCAAAGCGGAGGCGTCATTGCCCGGCCCCGGTGGCGCGCGCGGTTTTCTTGCGAGACGGGAAGCAGTGTAGCTATGTATCGGCGGACGGGCGGCGGTGCAGCGCGCGGCGGTGCCTGGAGCTCGACCACGTTGAGCCTTGGTCGGTGGGCGGTGAGTGCACGATTGGGAATCTTCGGTTGCGCTGCCGAGCTCACAATCAACGCTATGCGCGGCAGTACTTCGGCAAGTCTCATGTAGAAGCCGCCGTGCAGTGCGCTCGTCGGCGCCGCGCAGTGACTCGGCGTTCGGATGAAGCTGATCCACCCTGAGCTGGCTAACGTGGAGACATTGGGCGCGGAAACGGCAGGGCCGTGAACAACCGGTTCGGATAAAGCGGCCCCACCCTGCGCTTGCTAAAGTGAGGGCATTGGGCGCAGAGACGGGCAGAGTCGTGAACAACCCTCACCGCGTTCGGCATCGCGACCCCAATCCTTCTTGGTCTCTTCTTCTGGTGTTTGGCGTTTTGGCGGTTCAACTCAGGGAGCCGTCAACGCGGTAGCACGACGCACCGTGAGCTGCGATGCTGGTCCGCGATCGCCCCACTCTCGGACTTCGTGACTTCACTCGGCAGCGCGTGCGCGCGGGGCCTCGGCTTTTCGTGCGCGCTCGACCGCCCAAAACACGGCCTCCGGCGTGGCGGGCGAGGCGAGCTCGACGATGCCACCGTTGCCGAACGCGGCGACGGCGGCGCGCAAGGCCTCGCGCACGCTGAGCGCGAGCATCAAGGGCGGTTCACCGACCGCTTTGCTGCCGTAGACGACGCCGGGCTCGGCCGCGCGCTGCAGCAATGCGACGTTGAAGATGGGCGGGCATTCGCCGAGTGTCGGTAGCTTGTAAGTCGATGCGCCGTTCGAGAGGAACGCGCCGCGCTCGTTCCAGACCAGCTCTTCGGTCGTGAGCCAGCCGATGCCTTGAATGAAGCCACCTTCGACTTGGCCCTTGTCCACGAGCGGTGAAAGTGAATCACCCACGTCGTGAAGTAGATCGCAGCGCAAGATGCGATACTGACCGGTGAAGCCGCTGACTTCGACTTCACTCACCGCCGCGCCGTAGGCAAAGTAGTGAAAGGGCTTGCCCTTGCCGGACTCGCGATCGAAGTGGATGTTGGGCGTCTTGTAGTAGCCGGCTGAAAACAGCGGAACGCGCTGCAAATAGGCGTGTTGCACCACGTCCGTGAAGCTCACGGCGACCTCGGGGCGGGCACGGGGAAAGACCCGGCCGTGTTCGATCACGATCTCGGTGGCGGCCACGCTGAAGTGTCGGCCCGCGACCTCACACAGGCGCTCTTTCAGAGTTTCGCAGGCGGCTTTGATCGCGGCGCCGTTGAGATCCGAACCGCTGGAGGCGGCGGTCGCGGAGGTGTTCGGGATCTTGTCCGTGCGCGTGGCCATGATGCGCAGCGATTCGAACGGCACGCCCAGCGAATCCGCAGCGACTTGCAGCATCTTGGTGTGCAGGCCTTGGCCCATCTCGGTGCCGCCGTGGTTCACCTGCACGCTGCCATCTTTGTAGATCAGGACCAGCGCCCCGGCCTGATTGAAGAACGCGGTCGTGAACGAGATGCCGAATTTGACGGGCGTGATCGAAAGCCCGCGCTTATCGTGCGGGTGCGCGGCGTTGTGCTGCTCGACTTCGCTCAGGCGCGCTGCGAAATTACTGCTGCTCTTGAGCTCGGACCAGATGCGCTGGATGCGGTCGGCGTCTTTGACGGGCTGGCCGTAGTGGGTTTCGTCACCGAGCTGGTAGAAATTTCGCTCGCGCACGAGGTGCGGATCGAGACGCAGATGACGCGCCACGCGATCCAGCACTTCCTCGATGAAAAGCATGCCTTGGGGGCCGCCGAAGCCACGAAACGCGGTGTGCGACACGCTATGGGTGCGGCAAATTTTGCCCACGACCTCCATGTGCGGCAGCAAGTAGCAGTTGTCGATGTGGAACATCGCGCGGCTGATGATCGGCGCGCTCAAATCCAAGCTGTAGCCACCGTCGCTGAACAAATCGACGAGTAAAGCGCGGAGCTTGCCCTCGCTGCTGAAGCCGACGCGGAAGCGGCCAAAGAACGGGTGGCGCTTGCCGGTCATGGTCATGTCCTGCGCGCGCGTCAGCCGCACCAGCACCGGACGTTGCAGCTTGTTTGCGGCCAACGCGGCGATCGCGGCCCAGGTGTTGGCCTGCGTTTCCTTGCCACCGAAGGCGCCGCCCATGCGCAGGCATTGTACGGTGACCAGGTGCTTGGCGACGCCCAGCACTCGCGCCACGACCTCTTGAGTCTCTGCCGGATGCTGGGTAGAGGAGTGCACGAACACGCCGCCCGCTTCTTCAGGTAGCGCGAGCGCGGCCTGCGTCTCCAAATAAAAGTGCTCTTGGCCGTTGATGAACAGCTCACCCTCGAGCTGCTCGGGAGCCGCGCCGATTTCACGTTCCGGTTCGCCACGCCGCATGCGTTCGGCGGGCGCATGAAAGCTCTCCGCGGCGATGGCAGCGGAGATCGAGGTCAGCGCCGGCAGGGCTTCGTAGACGATGCGCACGCGCTCGGCGGCGAGGCGCGCGAGCTCCAGTGATTCGCCCACGACCCAAGCTACGGGTTGCGCAAAAAAGCAGACTTCTTGGGGAAAAAGCGGCTCGTCATGGCGCACGGGGCCGACGTCATTCTCACCGGGAACGTCAATCGAGCTCAGGCAACAGAGCACACCGGGCATGCTCTGGGCGGCGCTGAAATCGACCTCCGTGACGTAGGCGTGCGCGTGGGGGCTGGGGATCGGCCAGGCATAGGCAACGTTTGCGGTGCGCGTAGCGAGATCTTCCACGTACGTGGCGCGGCCCGTGACGTGCAGCGTGGCGGACTCATGGCTCAGCGCTTTGCCGACGACCGTCATTCGGCGGCCTCCGCCTGCGACTGGCTCTCATAAAAGAATTTTTCGATCAGCTTGCCGAGCATCGCGCGACGATACGCAGCGCTGCCGCGCAGGTCGGATTGCGGCGTACCGAGGCGCGCCGCTTCTGCGAGCACGAGCTGGAGCGTGGCTTCGTTCCAAACCAGCCCCAACGCGACTTGCTCGAGTGACGGCGCAGCGAGCGGTATCGCCGCGACACCGCCCAGACCGACACCGAAGCGCACGACTCGGCGCTCGGCATCGAGCGTGAGCGCGAAGCCGGCGGCGACCGTCGAAATGTCGTCGAGCACGCGCTTGCTGACCTTGTAAAAACGCTGGAAGCTGGGCAGCGGCCGGGCGATGTGCACGGCGCGGATCAGCTCCCCTTTGGCCAGCGCGGTTCGGCGATAGTCGAGGAAGAACTCCGAGAGCGGCAAGCGGCGCGCGCCACGCTGACTGACGAGTTCGAGCTCGGCCCCGAGCGCCAAGAGCGCCGGCGCCGAATCACCGATCGGCGACGCGGTGCCCAGATTGCCGCCCAAAGTGGCCCGATTTCGAATCAAGCGCGACGAAAAGAGCGGCAACAATTGCTCGAGCAGCGGGACCCGCACTTCCGCGGAGTGGAGCGCGCGCTCGATGCGCGACAAAGGTACGGCGGCGCCCAGCACGAGCTCGGAGTCGCCCAGGGTCAATTCGTGCAGCGCATTCAGCGCTTCGACCGAGATCAGCACGGGAAAGCGCTGATAGCGTTGGTTGGCGTACACCATCAAGTCCGTGCCACCGGCGATCAGCTGCGCGCCGGGATGCGAGCGAAGCAGAGCGAAGGCTTCATTCAGCCGAGCCGGCCGAAAAAAGCGCTCGGCGGGCGTACCGCTGGCGCTGGCCGCAAGCGGTACCGCGCGCGTACGCAATTGAACCAAACGCGGATCGGGCTCGGCGGGCGCAGGCAACGCGCGAGCTACATCCGCAATCGGGCGATAGCCCGTGCAGCGACACAAGTTGCCGCTGATGCTCTCGGGATCGAACTCCGCGCGACCCGGCCGATAATATTCGCAGAATAGGCTAACCACGAAGCCAGGCGTGCAGTAGCCGCACTGCGACCCGCCGGCCGCCACCATCGCCGATTGCACGGGGTGCAGGCTGCCATCCGCCTCGGCGATGCCCTCGACCGTCAACAGCTCTCGGCCCTCGACCGCGCCCAGCGGCAAAAGGCAGCTGTTCACCGGTTCGAAGTGGCTCCCGGCTTGGCCCGGCTCGCTCTTCAACACCGCGACCGCGCATGCGCCACATTCGCCTTCGGCGCAGCCCTCTTTGGTGCCGCACAAACCTTGGGCGCGCAGCCACTGAAGCACGGTGACGTGCGAGGGCCCGTCTGCGGTGACGGCTTTTCCGTTCAGCACGAACCGAACGCCCATGATGCGGAGCTTATCATGGACCACGGATTGTTTCCGGCGCGAGTAGCGCGAGAAATATGGACGAAGCGCGGTTCATGGCACATCCTATGGACCGTGCGCGATGTCGTTCAGGCTCTGCTCGAGCTGCTGACGAGCCGTCAGCGCGGGGCTCTAGCTACCGTCGTGCGCGCCTCTGGCTCGACCCCACAGCGGCCGGGCGCGCGGCTCCTGCTGCGCGAGGACGGCAGCACGCTGGGCACGGTCGGCGGCGGGGCCATCGAGCAAGCCGTGCTGGTGCGCTTGCAGCATGCACTCGGCTCGGGTGAGCCAGAGCTTTTGATTCGCGATTTAGCGCACGACCTGGGCATGTGCTGCGGGGGCAGAATGGAGATCTTCGTGGAACCAATCCTGCCTGCTCCGAGACTTTGGCTGCTCGGCGCCGGGCATGTGGCCAAGCCGACCGCCACGCTCGCACGCAGCGTCGGCTTCGAAGTACACGTCGTCGACGAGCGCGAGGAGCTGAACACCGCGCAGCGCTTTCCCGACTGCCAGCTCGTGCTCGGTGATCCGGCCGAAGAGCTACGCAAGGCTGCCCTCGGCGATGCCGACTGGGTACTGATCATGACTCACGACCATCAGCTCGACGAAGCTGCGCTGGCTGCTGCCGCTGGCAAGAATGCGCAATACGTCGGCCTCGTGGGCAGCAAGCGCAAAGTGTTCCGCTTGGTCGAGCGCGTGCGCGCCAAACGCGCTGGAGATTTCCCGCTGGAGCGCGTGTTCGCCCCGGTGGGGCTCGATATCGGCGCGATCAGCCCAGAAGAGATCGCGGTCAGCATCGTGGCCGAGCTCGTGGCGCTCCGCCACGGGCGACCCGCGGCGCACTTACGAGCACTGTCGGATATCCGCCTGGAGCGCGTTCTGCAGCGACAAATCACCTAAAAATGACCAACCCCAACGCCGCCATCGGTCTTGCCGAACTCGCGCTCCGCGTGCAGCGAGATCTGGAGCTGCTCGACTACCCGCGCCGACCCTGGCTCGCAGCGCAGCGTTCCCCAGCGGGCGACCCCGTTTACGACGTGGTGATCGTGGGCGGCGGACAGAGTGGGCTGACCGCGGCCTTTGGCTTGCTGCGCGAGCGCGTCGCGAACCTGCTGGTGATCGACAAGAACCCACTGGATCGCGCGGGGCCGTGGCTCAACTTCGCGCGCATGCGCACCTTGCGCACGCCGAAATACCTGACCGGTCCGGACCTCGGCATCCCGAGTCTGACGCCACGCGCCTGGTACGAGGCGCAATTTGGAGACGGTAGTTGGGAGGCCTTGGGGCTTTTGCCCAAGGAGCTCTGGGCGAGCTACCTTTCTTGGTACCGCGAAACGCTGCGCATCCCGGTCGAGGCGGACACGACCGTCGGAGCCCTCGAATATGATCGCGAGGCGCGTCAATTTTTGGTGCCGTGCAGCGGCCCGAATGGCCAGCGCGTGCTGCGAGCGCGGCGCGTCGTACTTGCCACCGGCATCGACGGTTCCGGCGAATGGCGGGTACCGCGCGCGGTCACGGAAGCACTGCCAGCGCGGCTCTACGCGCATACGCGGGACGACATCGACTTCGCCGCCTTGCGCGGCAAGCGCATCGCGGTGCTGGGCGCAGGCGCCTCGGGTTTCGACAACGCGGCCACCGCGCTCGAACTGGGCGCGCGTGAAGTGCATCTATTCTTTCGCCGCCCGCAATTGGTCAGCGTCAACGCTTACCGTTGGGCAGAATTCGTGGGCTTTTTGAAGCACCACGCGGATTTGCCGGACCCCGAGAAGTGGCGCTTCATTTTGCAGATCTTGCACATGGGGCAGCTGCCACCGAAAGACACGCTGGCGCGCGCCAAAGAGCACCCAGGCTTTCAGTTACACGCCGGCTCCAGCTGGAAGTCGCTGCGCGCGCAGGGCGACACAGTACTGATCGATACCGCATCGGAACACTTCGAGGTCGACTTCGTGATCGTGGCGACGGGCTGTGTCACGGATCTGGCCGCTCGTCCCGAACTCGCGCATTTCGAAGCGCAGATCGCTCGCTGGGCGGATCGCTACGAGCCGCCCGCTGAGGAAGCGCACGAAGATCTGCTGCGTCACCCCTACCTGGGCCCGGGCTTCGAGTTCAGCGAACGAACGCCGGGGCAAGCGCCCTACTTGGCGCACTTGTACAACTACACCTTTGGCGGCTTGCTCAGCATGGGCTTCGGCGGCGCCAGCATCTCCGGCTTGAAGTATTCGGCGCCGCGGCTGGTTGCCGGCATCACGCGCTCACTGTTCACCGAAGACAGCGCCGCGCACTTCGCCAGCTTGTGTCACTTCGCGGAGCCGGAGTTCTAATGGCAAATCAGGGCTATTTCAGCGAGCGCGTGGTGCGCCCCGAGGGCATTGGCCCGGCCACGGTGCTGGTCGATGGCGAGCGCATCGCCGAAATCGTGCCCGGGCCAGCAGCGTTGCCCGGCGCGCTCGATTTCGGCAATTGGGTGATCGGTCCCGGCCTGGTCGATTGCCACGTCCACGTGAACGAGCCCGGCCGCACCGAGTGGGAGGGCTTCGAAACCGCCACACGCGCGGCCGCCGCCGGTGGCGTGACCTCGCTCGTCGACATGCCGCTCAATTCGTTGCCGGTCACGACCACCGGCGCCGCGCTTGCCGCAAAGCTTTCGGCAAGCAAAAATAAGTGCTTCGTCGATGTCGGCTTCTGGGGTGGTGTGATTCCGGGCAACGCGAGCGCGCTGCGCGATCTGGCGGCGGGTGGCGTGCTCGGCTGCAAGGCGTTCCTCGTGCACTCGGGGATCGACGAATTTCCCAATACGACCGAAGCCGATCTGCGTGAGGCCATGCCCGTGCTGCGCGACGCGGGCCTGCCGCTTTTGGCCCACGCCGAGCTGGATTTGGGCGCAGAAATGCAGACTCTGGATCGCCGCTCGTATCAGCGTTACTTGGAGTCGCGGCCCAAAGTCTGGGAAGATGAAGCGATTCGCCTGCTCGTGAAGCTGTGTCGCGAGACACGCTGCCCGGTGCACATCGTGCATTTGTCTTCCGCGGCGTCGGTGCCCACTTTGCGCGCGGCCAAGGCCGAAGGCTTGCCGATCACGGTCGAGACTTGTCCGCACTATCTGTGCCTCGAGGCGGAGAGCATTCCGGACGGCGCGACACTGTACAAATGCGCTCCGCCAATCCGCGAGCACGCGAACCGCGAAGGCTTGTGGCGGGCACTGTTGGATGGCGTGATCGACTTCGTGATCACCGATCACAGCCCCTGCACACCGGCGCTGAAGCTCGCTGAACGCGGCGACTTCGAGGATGCCTGGGGCGGGATCGCGTCGCTACAGCTGGGCCTACCCGCCGTCTGGACCGAGGCTCGCCGTCGCGGTGCAGATCTGAGCGCGCTGTTTCGCTGGATGAGCGCCGCGCCCGCGAAATTCGCCGGGATCTCCGGGCAAAAAGGCCGACTCGCCGCAGGCTACGATGCGGATTTGTTGGTCTGGGATCCCGACGCGCCGCTCAAGGTCGAGGCCGAACGCTTGTTCTTTCGGCACAAAGTTTCACCCTACCTTGGACAAGAGCTGCAAGGCTTGGTGCAGCACACCGTGCTGCGCGGCAAATGCGTGTACGATGGTCAAAGGCATCCGGAGGGTCCCGTGGGACGGCACCTCCTCCACCGCGGGACGGCATCTTGAGTGACGTGAACACAGCAGCGGCGGGCTTCAACGGCCTGGTTGATTTGGCAGCTTCGCTGATCGGCGGGAAGGCCCTGGCCACGAGTGATGACTTCTTCGCGGGCATGGAGAACCTGCTCTTGCCAGGGCGCGCCGTATTCATCCCCGGCAAATATACGGAGCGCGGGAAATGGATGGACGGCTGGGAGAGCCGTCGCAAGCGCGGCCCGGGTCATGATTGGTGCCTGCTCGAATTGGGCGTGCCCGGCTCGTTGCTCGCGTTCGATATCGATACTCAGCACTTCTCCGGCAATCATCCCGCGTTCGCCTCGGTCGAAGGCATTTCAGCGCCGCGCGGCACAGCGCTGCCCGATCTGCTGAGCGGCAAGTTCCAAGAGCTCTTGCCGCAAATGCCGCTACTACCGAACGCGCAGAACTTGTTCGTGGCCAGCGCGGGCCCCGTCGTCAGCCATCTGCGGCTGAACATCTTTCCCGACGGAGGCGTGGCGCGGTTCCGCGCATACGGCAACGTGTCCGCGGCTTGGGCCGTACCCGTGCTGGACTCCGTGGCGGCCACACACGTGCCGCCCGGCTGCTTCAACCTAGCCGCGATCGAGAACGGAGCAGTCGCGCTAGCCTGCTCGGACGCCCATTTCGGCGGCATGAACAATCTGCTCTTGCCCGGCCGGGCCGAGAATATGGGCTCCGGGTGGGAGACCCGCCGCCGCCGCGGCCCAGGCAGTGACTGGATCCTGATTCGCCTCGGAGCGCGCGGCACTCCGCGCCTGCTCGAAGTCGATACCAATCACTTCAAAGGCAATTTTCCGGATCGCTGCGCGGTCGAGGTGATCGACGCGCCCGGCGCGCGACCCACGGATCTGATCGAGAGCGGCGCTTGGCAACCGCTCTTGGCCGAAACCAAGCTAGCGGCCGATACCCGGCACTTCTTCGCGAGCGAGCTGCTCGCGAGTTCACCGGCGACGCACGTGCGTCTGCGTATTTTCCCCGACGGCGGCGTGAGTCGCCTGCGCGTGTGGGGCAGCCCTCGTGAGTGAGTCGCGCGGTCCGGGGCCGACACTGAATACGCTCTCGCGCGAGGCCGCGCGCGAAGCGCTGACCCGCTGCTGCGGCGCGACCCGTTGGGTACGAGGCATGCTCGCGCGTCTGCCCTTCGCCTCACATACGGCGATGTACGCCGCCGCCGTAGAAATCTGGGCGCAGCTCGGCCCGGACGATTATCGCGAAGCATTCGGGCATCATCCAGAAATCGGCTCGGATTTGGCGGAATTGCGCAAGAGATTCACAAAAACTGCGTCTTGGTCGGAGAACGAGCAGCGCGCAGTACAGGGCGCGAGCGACGCCACACTACACGCGCTCCGCGACGGCAATCAGGCGTACCGCGAGCGCTTCGGTTTCTCGTTCATCGTTTGCGCGACAGGCAAGAGCGCGGAGGAGATGCTGGCCCTGCTCCAAGCGCGACTCAAACACGCGCCGGATCTGGAGCTGGGGATCGCCGCCGCCGAGCAAGCCAAGATCACGCACCTTCGCCTGGAGAAACTCGAATCATGAGCGCCATCACTTCCCACGTGCTCGACACCTCGCTCGGTAAGCCGGCGGCCAGCGTGAGCGTGAGCCTCGCGGTGCTGGAAGACGGCGCGTTCGTGGAGCTCGGCCGCGGCGCCACCGATCAAGACGGCCGCGTCAAACAATTGCTCGGGGACCGCACGCTCGTCGCCGGTCTGTACCGGCTGCGCTTCGAAACCGGAGCGCACTATCGCGCAACCGGTCGCGACTCATTCTACGAGCGAGTCGAGCTGCAATTTCACGTGATCGATCCGAGCCAGCACTATCACGTGCCGTTGCTCTTGAGCCCGTTCGGTTACTCCACCTATCGCGGAAGCTGAGTCATGAGCCTGACCACGTTAGCGGCCTCGCATTTCGAGGCATTGAGCCAAGCCAATCGCGCTTTTTCCGCGGTTTATCCGGGTGATCGCCCCGCGCGTCAGCCGGTGCACACGGTCTACGGTGGCGCGCAATTGTACAAGGCAGACACCACGCAACGGCTCGGTGAGCTCGCGCTCAAAAGCTTCGAGGCTTACGCTTCCAACGCGCTCGAGCTCGCCACTGGCGTGGGCTTCTTGTCCTCCCGCGAGCTAGTCGGGCTGGACCCGGTGACGCTCGCTGAGCGTTACCAGGCCGACCCCGCCGAGCTCCGGCGCGTGAGCCCGAAGGGCTGGCTTGCGCAGACCGTGTACGAACGCGTGAAGGCCAAGCTGAGCCGCGAGGCCGTAGAAGATTTTCGAATCGACTTCGAAGACGGCTTCGGCGCACGCCCCGACGCGGAAGAAGACGAAACCGCGCAGCGCGCGGCGACGGAACTCGCGCGCGCAATGAAAGAGGGTCGCACTCCGCCCTTCATCGGCATCCGCATCAAGTCCTTCGGTGAAGAATGGAAGCTACGCGGGGCGCGCACGTTGGAGATCTTTTTGGACACGCTGCTCACCGCCACCGCGGGCGCACTGCCGGACAATTTCGTGGTCACGCTGCCCAAGGTCAACATCCCCGAACAACCGCGCACGTTGGTTCGGCTGCTCGAAATCCTGGAAAATCGCCATCATCTGGCGCCTGGCACTTTGCGTTTCGAGCTGATGGTAGAGACCACGCAGGCATTGATCGGTCCAGATGGCTACTGCCCCCTGCCCAGTCTGCTCGCTGCCGGTGAAGGTCGTTGCATCGGTGCCCACCTCGGCACCTATGACTTTACCGCCTCGTGCAACATCACCGCCGCCTATCAGATGATGGATCATCCGATGTGCGATCTGGCCAAGGGCCTGATGTTGCTCTCTTACGCGGGCACGGGCGTGTTTCTCTCCGACGGTGCCACCAACGTGATGCCCGTCGCGCCCCATCGCGGTCAGCCCCTCTCGCCCGAGCAACTCGAGGAAAACCGCGCGGCCGTGTATGGCGCGTGGCAGCTCGCGCATCGCCACATCCGACATTCGCTCATCGGCGGCTTCTACCAAGGCTGGGATCTACATCCCGCGCAGCTCCCCGTGCGCTACGCGACTTGCTACGCTTTCTTCCTGGAAGGCCTGGCCAGTGCGGGCGAGCGCTTGAAGAACTTCATCGAAAAGGCCGCCCAAGCCACGCTCGTCGGCGAAGTCTTCGACGATGCGGCGACCGGGCAAGGCCTGCTCAATTACTTCCTGCGCGCCCTGAACTGCGGCGCAATCGGCTTGAAAGACGTCGAACAAACCGGGCTGACGCCGAGCGAAGTGGAGCTGCGCTCGTTCGCGAAGATCTTGGCTGCGCGCCGGGAGCGCTTGACCACGGGCTGAGCGAGATCGCGCGAAAGTGACTACGCAGCGCTCGACCCTCAGTGGCTTCAGCGTTCGAGCCCTGCTCATCGCAGTAGCCATCGGTATGGTCGCGTGTGCGACTCCAGCCGGCGCGGGTCGTCAGGTCGTGGCGCAGCCCGCACCAGTACCGCATTCCCCTCCCCCTGCTGTTCCCCCCACCGTTCCTCGCGCTGCTGCCTCGTTGCAGGTGCTTGGGCAGCACTTCCTCGAAGCGGAATCCGCGCTGCAAAGTGGGGAATTTTCCCATGCGGAAGCGGTTTTTCGTCGCATTCTTGCGGAGCTGGATAGCGCCTGGCCCGGTTCACTCCCGGTGGCGACGCAAGCGCGCGAACGGCTTGGGATGTTGCTGCATTGGCGGGGGCGATACGCCGAGTCCGATCAGATGATGCGAGCCGCCTACGACGGGTTCATCGCGGCGGGCGGTCCGCTCAATCCGCGCGCCGCCCGGACCACCGCGATCTGGGCGGGTATGTTGCGCGAGCGCTTCGAGTTCGAGACCGAGCAGCAAATGCTCCGCGCGGGTCTTGCGCAGTGGGAACAGGCGTTCGGCCCGGACCATCCTCAAGTGGCCTGGTTTCGTAGCGAACTTGCCGTCTCGCACATTGCCCGTGGTGATCTGGATTCCGCCCAGGCGCTGTTGGAGCGTGCCGAGAGTTCGCTGGAGCGCGCGCTCGGAAGCAGTTCGGGGTCGCGCCGCTCGCAAATACAAGGCGCGCTGGGCGGTGTGCTCCGCAACTTGGCCGCCGTTTTGGATTGGCAGGGCAAACCAGCGCGCGCAATCGAGCTTTACCGAAGATCGCTGCCGCTGACACGAGAGGCGTTTGGCAATCATCACCCGACGACCGGGCTTGCCACCTCCTTGTTCGGCATCTTCCTCGCAAAACATCGGCAGTTCCAGGAGGCGGACGAGCTACTGCGCGAGGCGCGAGCCATCTATCGGGGCAGCTTGCCGCCGAACCACATCGCTTTCATCAACTTAGCCTTGAAGCAAGGCGTTCTCGCGCTCGACAGTGGCGACGCGGCAGCGGCAGTGGAGCATTTTCGAAATGCGGTGGCGCTGGCCGAGCAGAATAGCTCATCGCAACAGTCGCTGGCCCTGACCAAGTTGGCCGAAGCGCACGAGGCCGCAGGCGATCTCCGCGAAGCTTTGCTCGCCGAACAGCAGGCACTAGCGATTGCCCAGAAACGAAGTGGTCGCATGCATCCCGCGACCCTGCTGGCGTGGAAAGGGCTGGCCCGGATCGCCCTCCACAGCGGGGACACCGAACTCGCTCTGAAAGCCTACCGTGAAGCAGCCGAGACCAGTGAAGAGGCGCTTACGCGCACGCTGCTGCTGGGCAGCGAACGACAGCGGCGCAGCTACGTGGCGCGCCGGGGCCTGCGCAAGGAGACCGACACCATCATCGACTTTCACCTCCAGCACGCAGCCAACGCGCCGGAGGCGCTGGATCTTGCGTTCACCACGCTGCTCCGTCGCAAAGGCCGGGCGCTGGAGGCCAGCACGGACGCGATGCTCTCCGTGCGCAGGCAGCTCAAACCCGAGGCGGTGCCGCTGTTCGAGGATTTTCAACGTCAGCGCGGTGCCGCCGCAGCCTTGGCGCTTCGAGGCCCGATGGGTCGCCAAACACAGGAAGATTTCGAGCGTTCGCTCGCCATCCTGCACGAAAAATCCGACGAACTCGAGCGGCAGCTCGGTCTTTCGACGCGTCTCACCGCGCCCGCGCCGATGACGCTGGCACTGGCGCAGGCCGCGCTGCCCACCGATGGCGTGTTGCTCGAGTTCGTGAAGTATCAGCCCTCGCCCCCCTCTGCTGCGAAGGGTGCAGCGCAGTCTACTCAGGCCAACTACGCCCTCTACGTGCTGCCCGCGCGGGGCGTTCCGACCGCTTACGATCTCGGCCCGGCAAAGGCGACCGACGCATTGGTCGCATCGCTCCGGGTGCGTCTGGCGCGGCAGCGCCGCGAGTGGCAGCAGCCCGCGCGTGCGCTGTACGAGCGGCTGATTCGGCCCGCGATTGCGCAGTTGGCTGCGAACACCAGGCTATTCATCGCGCCCGACTCGGCGTTGAACCTGGTCCCCTTCGCGGTCTTGCTCGATGAGCACGCAGAACCGCTGCTCTCGGCACACGCCCTCTCTTATGTCTCGAGCGGACGCGACCGCGCTCGACCGCGCGCGAAACCGAACGCGCGAGAGCCCGCGTTGGTCATGGCAGCGCCGAACTACGATGCGTTCGCGGCGGCACCACCAACTCCGAACGGCCTGCTGCACCAAGTACGCTTTCCACCGCTACCCGGCACACTCGACGAAGCGCAGGGCATTGCCTCCGTCTTCGGCAGCGCGATCGTCCGAACCGGAGACGATGCCAGCGAGGCTGCGCTGCATGCCGTCCATTCGCCCGCGTTCCTACACATCGCGACGCATGCTTTCTTTCTCGATGGCGCCGGGGAAGCCGAAAGCGACGCGACGCGTGGCATCTTTCTGAGCCCTTCGTCCGACTCCACTCCCGATTCATCCACGAACGAAGCGGACTCGCCGCTACCGGTCGAGCCCTTGCTGCGCTCCGGTCTGGCCCTCGCCGGCGCGAACCACGGCGGACCGACAGCCAGCGACGATGGGCTGATGACGGCTCTCGAGCTCACGGCGCTGGAGCTCGAAGGCACCCAGCTGGTCACACTTTCAGCATGTGATACGGGCTTGGGGCAGGTTCGCGATGCAGAAGGCGTATTCGGTTTGCGGCGTGCGCTGGTGCTCGCGGGTTCTCACTCGCAACTGCTGAGCCTGTGGCGGGTTGCCGATCGACCGACGCAGGCGCTGATGACGTCTTTCTATCAGCGCCTGGCGCGCGGCGAGGCGCCGAGCGCAGCACTGCGTGAGGTTCAGCTCGATGGCTGGCGCCAAGCAGCCCATCCCTACTTTTGGGCGCCCTTCGTGCTGTCAGGGGAAGATGAACCGTTGACCCGCTAGATCGCTCGGATCCGAAGCCCAGCTCTTCAGCCGAAATCACACAAACCTTCGACGTAATCCTTCGAGCCGTCGCGCACCCAACCGTCGAGCTGGGCCACGTCTTTCAGCTGCTGGCCGCGCGGGCGTGGCACGCAGAAAAACTCCACGGAGATATCGGGCAGCGTGCTCATGTCGCCCCACAATTTCTCGAACTGAGTGACGGGAAAAACGTCTTCTTGGGCGTTGCCCCAGCGGCGTTTGACTTCTTTGAGCGTGATGTACGTGGGCAAGCGCTGGGCGAGCGCGCGCACGCCGCGACGCACCGCGCGCTGGTTGCGCAGATCCGCGCGAGTCAGGCCGAAATGAGCCAGCAGCGGATCGATGCTGATGAAGGTCGTGAGCGAGTTGTAATAGGTGAGCTTGGCCTCGTCTTCCTCGCGCGGCAGTGCCAAGCCTTCGACGAGCCGGGGGCGGCCGCCGACGCGAGCTAGCCCGCCACCGCGATCTTCTAGCCGGCGCTCCATGACTTCGACGCTCAAACAGGCGCCGCTCTGAATGTGACGACCGAGCCAGCTCGGGTCCAGATCTGCGCCCAGGGTGTCGATGTTGTGCAGCATGGCGTACTCGAGCTGAGGTCGTGCCTCGAGCAAGCGCGCGAGCGTGCCGTTCAGCAGCAGATTCGCCACTTCGTACCAATGACCGACCGGGTGCAGGCACTGCGCCGCGATGTTGTCGCGATAGTCGCTGCCTTCACCAGTGCGCACCGCCCATTCGATCAAGGCGGCGCGACCGTCGTCGCGCACTTTTTGCTTACGCTCCTCGAGCTTCTGCTCGCGCAGCTCTGCCCAGGCGAAGCGTAAGTCACGCGCCGTCGGGACCAGCCGAAGGCCGATCGAGCGCCCTTCCGAGAGGAACACGGCGTCGCCCAACCCGTAGCCGTGCTCGCGCTCCAGCAAATTGGCGATCGGCCCATGCGTGAGGTGGCTGGTCGTGATCACGTGCAGCGGCGTGATACCGAACTCTTTGCCGCGGCGCCGGGTCTTGGCCAGGTGCACTTCCAGGAACGTGCGAAAGCGATCTTGCAGCTTCGCGAAGGGGTAGATGGCCTTGACCGTGCCCGCGCCGTGAGTCCAGCGCGAGCCGGCGCCTGCCGCCAACGTGATCACGAAGACTGCGCCGCGCTCGAGCGCCGCGCGGCCAGCGCGCTCGTCGGCGGGTCCGAGCGCACTCGGCTGCACGACATCCGTCGGGCGCACGTCTTCGATCGGTGTGTCGGCAGGCAGACGGTTCTTGGCCAGCCCGATGCGCTCACCGCGGAGATCGGCTCGGATGCGTTCGTGTTGGTCGGAATCGAAGCCGTAGCGCTCGAGCAACGCGGCCAGCGAATCTTCTGCGTCCACGGCACGCGCGGCGGGCAATAGCCGACCGAGCAAGAGCGGTCCGATGCGCTCGGCGCGCTCACCGCGCAGATGGAGCTTGGAAAAGCCGTCGAGCTCGCGGCGCCTGCCGTCCGAAAAGGAGCGTGACCCTTCCTGCAACCAGCGGGGCAACATACACAGATAGTAGTCGGCAGAGAGCAGCGCGCTCGAGCCGGTCAACAGCTCTGCGGCCGTGCCCGACGCGTTGATCGCGAACCGGTACACGACCGGATCCATCGCGAACGGCAGGCTCGCCGCCAGCTCGTTCTTGCGCAGGCGCATGATGCTCAGCATCTCGCGCTCGGCTTGGGCTTTGACCTTGGGATCGAAGATGAACCCCATGCCGCCCCCAGACATGCCGCCGAGCATCCAAAATCCCCAAAAATCTTGGCCAAACTTGCGGCGCGCGTCGGCGATCAACGACTCCGTATAGAAGTTCGAGACCCAGGGGATGATGGTTGCGAGCGGGCCCTCGAAGATGCGCGTGGTGAGTCGGCCGAGCTCGCGGATGTCGCCAGCGGCGAGCGCGTCGACCACGCTATCGAAGGCACGCAACAGCTCCTGCCGCGCGTTCCAGTCACGCGCGGTGCCGAGCAGAAAGCGCTCGGTGACCATTTCCAAGATCGGGCCGACGTTGGCCGCCATGCCGCCGTGCACGACCACGAGCGAAGCCTCTAGCTTCTTTCGAGCCGCTTCGGAGATTCGGTCTTCACCGAGCAAAGTGTGCTTCGGCAAGAGGCGCCCCGTACTGGAGCCGAACTCGACATCACCGTCTACGGCGCGCACGCCTTCGATCAGTTTGATGCCCGGCCAGACGCCGCCGCTGTCTTGCCAGCCGCCCCCGGAGCCGCCCAGCCATTCACCGAGGATGGCTCGACTTGCCACCGTACGGCGCTCCGACTCCGTCAGACAGCCCGTGAGCGATTCGATCTGGCCGGTCGCCCGCATGCAAACCGCGATCAGGCCGCCGAGTAAGTTGGTCGAGACCGCTAGGCGGCTGCCCTTGGGAATGTCATTCACCTGACTCGCGAGCTCGATACCGCGATTCGGCCCCACGAGTTGCTCGAGCACCAGCGAAAGCGGCTGACCCGAACCCTCGAGAGCAGCGGGCACGAGGCCCGACGCGATCACGGCCGCCTTGAGCAACCCCAAGTAGTCACTCGCGTAGTTGAACACCTCCGCGGTGTCGCGCAGATCGGCAACCGCATCGAGATCGATGCTCGCAAGTCTGAGCACTGGCTCGTCGATGACCCTGAGAAAACAGGTGATGGGCGGCGCGGTCTGCTCATCGCGCTCGTACACCGCGAGATCCACCGAGACGTTGATCACCCGCGCGCCCTCGGGATAATCCATACCCAAGAAGAAGATATCGCTCCAACCACTGTGGGTTAGATCCATCCGCACCGGCGTGCGCTCGACGAGCACGGGGTACACGCCGTCGGCGTCTGCTAGCTTGAGCTTGTCGCGCACGCGCAGCGGATGGTCGAGCGCGTGACCGGTGCGAAACATCCAACGATTGCCGCGTTGAGTCCGCACCGAGCGTTGCACTTGCTCGGCCAGGATCTGAAAACCGAGACCGTGATAGGCCGCCGCGAGCGCGCTCGCCAGCGGATCGGACAGGCCCTTTTCGTCCGCTTGGGCCAAAAAAGCGTCGGTCGCAGCTGCATAGTGCCGATCCAGCAGCAGCTCCTGACCTTCATGCGGGATGCGGCCCGCGCGCGGCAGCTCGGGGCGCGCCGGAATCAAATAACGGTACAGCGCATAGGTTTGAAAGATCGCCCGCACGCGATGGTACAGGTTGTGGCTCGCGTCACGGGCAAAAACGTCGAGCTCACGCGCGGCGCTGTATAGCTCGGCGAAGCTCGCCGAGGCCGCGAACTCCTCCAAGACGCCGACGCGAGCCTCCTGAGACGGGTCCGTGATGGCCCGAAGGAGCCGGTGATTCAATGTCCCCCTCGCTTTTCGGGGGTACGCGCGACTTCTTCCAACAACAACCGGAGGACCTCCTCACGCCGTTGGCCGTACAGCGCGAGCGCGAGCTGAGCGCGCAGCAGCCCGAACGGGCTTTCGAGATCGATGCGCTGACCATCCACCTCCAGCGCCAAGTACTTTTCTCGGGCGGCGAGCACCGCCAACGCTTCGGTCAGGCCGAGCTTCTCGTCGACGGCGAGGTTCCGTTCCTGCTCCCGCAAGACGTCGAAGATCTGCGGCGTGAGCGCGTGAGTGCCGAAAAGCGCGAGGTAAGTTCCTTGGCGGAGCCCCGGGATGATGCAACGCTCTTCGGCGACCGTCGGCGTCGGCTTCTCGATCACGGTATCGATGCTGTACAAGCGCGTCGCCGCCTTCACCCGCGAGGCGCCGATCACGCCGAAGTACGGCAGCTGGCTCTCGGCATTCACCTGCACGGCGGAGACGGCGCATTCCTCGCGCGAGGCGACCTCGACCAGTTGATGGGTGCACGAATCCGCGGCGTGAGTGATGAACACGTGATCGCAAACCTGCACGATGAACGGCTCACCCGCGATCCACGCTTCGGCGCGTAGAATCGCATCACCGAAACCACGAGGCTCGGGTTGCTCCACGGCCACCAAGGCATCCCCGAACTGGGCGGAGAGCTCTTGGAATACGCGCTGATTTTTGGGCGGGATCACCAAGGCTACTTGGGAGATGCCCGCACGCAGCAGCTCCTCGATCTGTAACGCGGCGACCCGGCTGGTACGACCATCGCCGGTCGTCACGTGCTGAAGCGGAAGATCTCCGTGAAGCGGGCGCCCCATCGGAATTATGGCCTTGCTGAGTCTCAAGCTTTCATCTCCACTTTGCGGGCCGCGGAGCCTAGCTCACTCCCAGCGCACCAACAGCGCGAAATCTTTCCCGGGCGGCGAAGCGGCGAGCGAGAGCGGGCGAACGCGAACGTTCGAGGCGAACATGCCCACGCCGGCTTCGTACATGCCCAGATAGGCATTGCGGAAATAAGTGATGCCGAGCGGGCTGAGCCCGAGCGTCTGCACTTTGGCTTCGTTGGGGCCAAGCCTCGTGATCTGGATGCCGCCGCCGCGAAAGACGCGCATGTACAATGAGTTGATTTTGGGAAACACGAACCAGGGCGTGACCCCGACCTCGTACGCCATCTTCACGATCAAGCCCAAGAAAGTTTCATGGGTCCGACGTGAGACATCGCGCCCCATTCCAATTTGATCCTCGACGGCGAGGCACAATGCATCGCACGCGCTGTAGTGGGCGATCGCGATCTCGCTCGTGAGCCACTCGCCTGCCACACTATTGAGCACGCGGTCCCGGATGTCGTCCGGAAGCAACGCCGAGTAGCGCTCGAACAGCCCGCGCGAACGCAGCGATTGCATCGACGACGCCAGCAACGTGCCCCGCACGTGCGTCAGTTCCCCGATGGCGTCCGGCAGCGCAGGAAACGGACACACGATGTCGTCTGAGGAAGCCAAAGGTACTCTCGCCGGAAAGCATAGCCCGAGCAGGGATGATGACGGAAAGGGATATGCTACCTTTGAAGGCCGCCCATGGTGGTATTCCAGCCCGACACTCAGCTGCGCACGGACTTGGCTCGTTTCAGCGATCCTCCGTGGCAAGCTGCGCTCGACGTGCCCCGGACGTTGTCGCTGATTTCTGCCGATTCGACGATCGCGGGCATGTTCTTCCTGGCGGTGCTGGAAGGCGCAAAGCGCCGCGGGGTGGCCTTGCCTACCCCGCGCAAGCGCTATCTACCGTTCGGCTTCTATCCGGTTGTCGAGTTTGCGCCTTTGCTTGTTTCCGCCGCGGGCCTGCTCCACCCGACCCTTTCGTTGCGGCAAGGGCTCCGCGCAATCGGCACCGTCGGTCCCGCAGTGCTCGCCAAATCAGTGCTTGGCAAAGTGACGCTGGGCTCGGCGATTGGCGTGCATGCCGTGATCGAAGCCGTGGCCAACACCTACGCGGTCAACATTCGCAATAGCCGCTGCGCCGTAACGCGCACGGCCGCGCAGGCTTGCGTGGTCAGCTTGGAGAACGTCCAGTACTTCCTGGATAGCCACCACATCGGCGTGTTCGAGGGCACGCTGACGCACGCGGGAGTGTCGGGCCGCGTGCGCATCGCCAAGCGCAGTGAATTCAATGCCGAGCTATTGCTCGAGTGGTGAGCCGCCGCTCACTTCGTGCCAAATAGCCGATCCCCCGCGTCACCCAGACCGGGAATGATGTAGCCGTGTTCGTTCAGGTGGCTATCGATCGACGCCGTCCACACCGGCACATCTGGGTGCGCTTCGTTGAAGTTGCTCAGACCTTCGGGGGCGGCCAGCAGGCACACGAACTTGATCGAGCGCGGATTGGCGGTCTTCACGCGATCGACCGCGGCCACCGCGCTGTTTCCCGTAGCCAGCATCGGGTCGACCACGATCACGTCGCGATCCACCATGTCGCTCGGTAACTTGAAGTAATACTCGACTGCGCCGAGCGTCTCCGGATCGCGATACAGGCCAATATTGCCGACGCGCGCGGAGGGCAGAATCCGCAGCATGCCTTCGACCATGCCGGTACCGGCACGCAAAATGTTGAGCAGTACGACTTTCTTGCCGTCGATGCTCGGCGCTTGCATGGTGGCGAGCGGCGTCTCGATGGTCGTGTAGGTGAGCTTCAAATCACGCGTCACCTCATACACGAGCAGCATGCTGATCTCGGCCAGCAAGGTGCGAAAACCGCTGGTGCTGCGGTCCTTTTGGCGGAGCAGGCTGAGCTTGTGCTGCACGAGCGGGTGATCGATGACCGTAACATTGCTATTCATGGGGCTCACTTCACGAAATCAGAAGACCGTACCGTCGCTGTCAATCAGAAGGGGGGGGCGGCCATCCTTGCGCTGCTCGAGGGCGATGGCGCGACCCGCGCGCCAGGTGCCACCTTCCAACACGCGGGCCAATGGCAGTAGCTCAGGACCAACCCCGAGCGCGCTCCGCACCAGCTCTGCGGTGCGATCGAGCAAGGCCAGCGTCAGCGCTCGCCACTCGATCACTAGATCGGAGCCGACCGCGTGTACGCGCTCGAGCGCGCTCGAGTCACGTAGGGTGAGCACGCCCGCGTCGAAATACAGGCCACCATTGCGGTATTCGGCCAAGCCAGTCAGCGCGTCTGCGCCTTCGATCACGAGCCCCGCGGCTTCCAACGGCTCGAACAACGAATAGCTGAGCCATTGCGACAGCTTGTGAAAGGGCACGAAACCAAGCCGCGAGTGGCGCCACACATCGCCCAAGCTCTGCCCCGCGAGGTGCGGGCGACCGCGCCAAATCGGCCCGAGCTCACGCAGCACCGCGGCCAAGATCGCGCTGGCCTCGAGTCGCCCCGCGCGCGCCGAGTGTAACAGCCACACGCCCAAGTTGCCCAGCCGCGCGGACTCGGAACTACCGAAATACTCGGGCGCGAGCGCCACGACGTCGCCCAGACGCCGAAGCAGGGCCGCGCGCCCTTCCAACCCCGTGAGCGGATTGTCTTCGCTGACTTGAAAAGCCGTACCCAGTGCGCCAGCGGTGAGCCCGGTGAGGCCAATCGCGTCGGCACGCGGAGCAGCGGCGCTTCCGCCCAGGGTGCCCGCGACGAACAGCTCGTAGCTGGCGACGGCCAGGCCCTCCGAGCGCGAATAGAGCGCGCCATCGGCGGCCTGGTAACGCCAGGCCGGGCCCGCGCCGGCGTCCAAAAGCACGCTGGTGATGACCAATTCGAAGCGCGCCGCGAGCTGCTCCTCACGCGAAAAATGCGCTATTTTGGCGTCGAATTGCGCCAAACGCGGCACACCACCGACGTCGAAGTGACGGTAGCGCCCGTGGTACGGAATGCGCGTGAGGTCCGGATAATTCTGCTGCGTGAGCGCCGCCACGCGCGCGGCCACGGCTGGCAGCTTGGACTCATCGAGCCGCCAATGTTCGAGTTCGCCATTGCGAGCCGCGTCGAACACGCGCTGGCAGCGCTCGCGAATCGCGCGCGGGGTCTGCAGGTATTCGTACTCCGCCTGCTCGGTCGAGTTGCTGCCGCTCACCGTCAGCTCCCTTCGTAGCCGCGCCCTTTGGGTTTCGCGAGCTCGTTGCCATCCGGCACCGCACCCTCGGTGAAGTAGCCGGCCGCCATTTTTGCATCCATTTCGACCCGCGCGTCCTCCGGTATCAACTCATCGGGGATCGCCACGCGCTCCAAGATCTGAATGCCCGCGCGCACCACTGCATCGTGCTTCATGTTGCTCATCGAGACGAAGCGATCGATCTTGGTGATGCCGAGCCAGTGCAAGACGTCCGGCATCAGCTCTTGAAAGCGCATGTCTTGCACGCCCGCCACGCACTCGGTGCGCGCGAAGTATTGATCGGCGCGATCGCCGCCGGTTTGGCGTTTTCGCGCGTTGTAGACCAGGAATTTGGTCACTTCACCGAGCGCGCGACCTTCCTTCCGGTTGTACACGATCACACCCGTGCCGCCCGCTTGAGCCGTGCGCACGCACTCTTCGATGCCGTGCGTCAGGTAGGGCCGGCAGGTACAGATGTCGGAACCGAATACGTCCGAGCCGTTGCACTCGTCGTGCACGCGCACGGCCAGCGGCTTGTTCGGGTCCGAAATCCCCGACACGTCTCCGAACATGTACACGGTGGCGCCGCCGATCGGGGGCATGAACACTTCCAAGTCCGAACGGGTGACGAGCTCCGGGAACATGCCCGCGGTGTGCTCGAACAGGGTTCGACGCAAGTCCGCTTCGTCGCAACCAAAGCGCGCCGCTACGCCCGGCAAATACCAGACCGGTTCGAGCGCCGCCTTCACCACCACCACCGAGCCACCCGGCTTGAGAATGTGACCATCGACCTTGAGCCGCCCCGCTGCGATCGCTTCTTCCAACTCTGGCAGTTGAATGTGCGCGCGCGTCACGGCGATCGTCGGCCGAATGTCGTAACCCTGCTCGAAGTAGGGCTTGAAGACCTCACTCACCAGCGCACCGAATGGGTCGAGCGAGACGATCTTGGTCGGGTCGAACCAGCTCGGAAACGGCCCGATCACGTGCGTGGGCGAGGTATTGGTCAAGTCCGGCTTACGTAAAGGATCGAGCGCGCCCGCCGCTACGGCGACCGCGCGGTACACCGAGTAGCTGCCCGCGTGGGTGCCGATCACGTTGCGCTGCGCGGTGTTGGTCACGGTGCCGATCAATGGTCCACGTACCATCGGATCTTGGGCGCCCCACACCACCGGCACGGGCTTCGGCCCTGGCCCCCCCGGGTGTGAAGTGAGCTGAATTGCCTTGGGGCGTTTATGAGCCGTCTTCTGAGTCATCGTTTGGGCCTCGTCAGGACATCCAGGTAGCGTCTTCTGCCAGCGCCCACTTGGTGGTGATCTTCTTCAAGTTGCTCCAGAGCTCGACTCCCGCGGGACCCGTCATGTCACCCTGACCGAACTTGGAGTCCTTCGTGCCGCCGAACGAGAACGGCTCGCGCGGCACGGGCACACCGATGTTCACGCCCACCATGCCGCTCGACGCGCGCTCGGCGACGTAGCTCCCGACCGCGCCGCTCTGCGTGAAGATACTGGTCGCGTTGCCATACGGGCTGAGCTGCTCGAGAGCCAGCGCTTCATCCAACGTCTTGACGCGAATGACCGACAAAATAGGGCCAAACAGCTCGACTTGCGCGCTCTGCATCGCGGGCGTCACATGATCGATCACGCTCGGACCGAGCCAATGCCCCGCTTCGAACCCCACGGGCGCGGGCCGCGCACGGCCATCCAGCACGATCTGCGCTCCCTCACGCGCTGCCTCTGCCAAGCCCGCGCTCAAGCGCGCGTAGGCCGCATCGTCGATCAACGCGCCCATGTCTTTGCCGAGCTCAATTTGACTGGCCAGCGCCACCACTTTGCTCACGAAGCGCTCGGCCTCGCCCACCACGACCAGCACGCTGCCCGCCATGCAGCGTTGCCCGGCGCAGCCCGTGAACGAGTCCACGATCGACTTGACCGTCAGCGCCTCGTTGGCATCCGGCGCGACGATCAAATGGTTCTTCGCGCCGCCCAAGCACAGCGCGCGCTTGCCCAGCGCCGTGGCGCGGGAATGCACCGCGCGCGCGGCCGCCGTAGAGCCGACGAAGCCGACGGCACGCACTTCCGGATGATCGATCAACGCCTCCACCGCTTCACGACCGCCTTGAAGTAGGGAAAACAGGCCCGGCGCGTAGCCCGCCTCGAGCATCAGCGCCGCCAGACGACAGGCCGTGAGCGGTACTTTCTCGGACGGCTTGAGGATGAACGCGTTGCCCAGCGTGATCGCGATCGGGAACATCCACATCGGCACCATGGCCGGGAAATTGAACGGCGCGATACCCGCCACGATGCCGAGCGGTTCGCGTCGATACTCGCAGGTCACCCCGCGCGACACTTCGAGCGCGCCACCGCGATCCAAGTTCGGCAAACTCTGCGCGAACTCCACGACCTCGAGCCCCCGTAAAAGCCCGGCCCGCGCTTCCGCTTCGGTCTTGCCCGATTCGAGCGCGGCGGTGGCGGACAGCTCATCCAACGCTTGCGTCACCAGCTCGTGAAAGCGCGCGAGCGGACGCACGCGCTCTTTGAGCGGAGTCTTTGCCCACAGCGCGGCCGGCTCACGCGCCGCCGCGACGATCGCCGCAACGTCCGCGGGCCCCGACATCCCGACATTGCCAATCACTTGCCCCGTCCAAGGGCTCGTGAGCACTCGGTCGCCAGGACCGCTCGGCGCCTGCCACACGGATCCAACCAGGTTTTGTGCGCTAACTCGGCCTCGTTCGAAGTCCAAGTCAGACATTCTTTCCTGCTTGGCAGGCTCTGTAAAGGCCTGCGCGCTCCTTACTCGCCCGTGCTCGTTCCTTACTGGGCCTGCGGTTCCTCGCGTGTGGAGCGAACGTCCGAAACCGCGCGCTCGGCCAGCGAACTCGGCGCTTGTTCAATCGTGCCCGCTGCCCAATGCCACACCCGCCCCGTTGGGCGCACACCGGACTCCCCTCCTTGCTCCGGGGGTTGCCCCTTTCGACAGACATAGCTGCGCCACCTCCTTCGGAGGTTCAAATCCCGGGCGGCGCAACGTGGGCTGTATACTTCGATATCATTGGGGTCCACCTCGAGCCCGTCATCCCGGCCGCAACGAGTACGGCGCGTGGAACTGCGTGACTCAGCGGCTGTGGTCGAACAGGGCACTCAGCTCGGGGAACCGGTCGCGAACCGAAGATTCGCACCAGGGCGTCCCTTGCAGTGCTGGATCTACGCCAGGAAAGTCGGGCATGACCTTGCCGGTTTTCGAAGCATAGGCGGATTGAGCCACGCTCAGCAGGCTCTCGAGCTGAGGCTCTTCCGTGACTAGGCCTCGCAGCGCTTGGACATTCAGTGTGCGGACAACTTCGAATACTTCGTGCCCCCGTGACACGGCCCAGGCCTTGAAGTAGTCGAATTCGTCGTCACCACAGCCGCCCCGCCAGAGGTAGGCGAGAGCCCAAACATCCCACGAATGAAGCATTGCCAAACGCTGCTCTAGCAACCGTTGAAATTTTGGAATCTCGCGTGCGCGCAACCGCGTCAGAGCGCGTTCCAGCTCGGCCACGAACTGCACATCGCCGTGCTGAGTCTGGCGCGCGGCGGAAATCAGCGCCCAAAATGTTGCTTCGTCGAGAGCGCGCCGGTCGCTCGTCTTCGCCGGTATTCGCTTCTGCATTTCGAACACGCCCTGTCGCGTAGCTAGCACCTCGTCGGCTGCGTTCGGAGAGCCGGCGCGTGCCAGAGCCGAGCGGAGGGTATCGAACGCCTCGAGCGCGTACTGACGGTGAAACGCCGCCGCACGGAGTTCGTCCTCATAGGAGGCCGCCGAGAACATGTTGAAGCCGGTCACATCGACGGCGTCGAGGTCGCGCCACGACAACCCCTTTTCCACGTATGGGGCGAGCCGTTCGCAGCGCTGCTGGATGACCGAGGTCAACAACACCTTCAGCAAGCGCACCCGGCGAGCGTCGACGAGCGCATCGATCAACGGCCGCATGAACTCGTCGCCATTGCCAGAATCCCAGTTTTGCAGAGTGAACGAGACCAGCTCACTCAGCCGTCTCTGCCCTAGCCAGACGTCCCGGGCCGCGTAAAGGTACTCATCGTTCTCCAGCGAAGGTAGCCCGCTTTTCCGTCGCTCTACGATCTGCGCCTCGAGCTCGGACAAGAACCTCTGATAGCTCATCGACCGCATTCTACAGCCACATTGAGCTTTGCAGACCCCGGGCGGGATGAGAAACTAGGCGCGTGGGACTTTTGGAGCGACTGGGTTCGGGTGAGCTCGGAGTGCGATGTAAGCTATTCGAAGGGCGGACGCTGGAGAACTTGCCTCGCTCTGCCTCCGTCGTCGCAGAGGGCGAGCTGACTGTGCTCTGTCAAGCGCTCCAGCTACCGTGGCGCCTGGAGCTCGCAGAGGGCACGCGGGCGGTGCGTCACGCCGACATTCAACGCGCCGCGCGTGAACTGTTCGAGCGGTCGTTCAAACCGGTGGAGCATCCGGTCACGGGCGAGCCCGCGTTGCCACGAACGCAGGATGCGAGCTGGAGCCCGGTCGTCGAGATCGAGGAGCTTCACCTCGGCGGTCCCGTGCTCTGGGTGCTGCTTCGCACGCACTACGCGCCGACCAACGAAGTGGTCCAGGGCAGCTGGCTCATCCCCGTGGTGGACGGTTTGGTCTCGATCACGCTGCTCGCGCGCGACCAGATGACGGGCTACCGAGAATCGGCGTTGTGGCTGATGCGCGACGAGCCGGGCGGAACCGGCCCCAGCGCGCACCCCGGGCAACCTTTCTTCGACGATCCTGGGCACGACGCGGCCTTCCCGACCCACTCTCTGTCGCGCGTGCGCGCGGCCCGAGCCTGGCTCGAAGATCCGACGCGGGGCGCGCTGCAAGTCACGCTTCCCGCTGGGCCTCCAGCAGAAGGCGAGCAGGCGCTGAGCGAAGCCGACTGCGCGGTGCACGTCCCGCCTCGCTACATGCGTGTTCCCGCAGGCACCCTGAAGATGGCAGCAAGCCTCGTCACGTTTACTCGTGTTTCGCTCGGCGCCCGCGTGACACCGCTGATGCTGACGGTCTGGAAGGTCGAGTGTCAGAACCTCGCTAGCAAATCGGGCCGGGCGCTGCGCCAGTTCGCGACGCAGACCACCGAGCGTTGGGCACGAGAGGGCGTAAAGAACATTCGGATCGACACGAACGAAGTCGCGGGTAAGCTAGGTCCCGAGGTACGCCTGCACGTTCGGTTCGAAGTCCCCGAACCGGTTCAAGAGGTTCAGATCTGGTTTGTCGATAGCCGAGGCGCCGTTTTTCGAATCGGCTGCAGCGCCTCCGCCGCGTGGGACACGACCGAGCTCTGGCAAGACGTGGCCTTCGTCCGCGCCTCGCTCCGGCGACTCTCGACGCCGCATCGAGCCTGGTGGCGCTTTGGACGCTGACGATTGTCGCGTCCGTTTCATTTTGCAACAAAGGATCCATACTCGGAGGGCGTCCAATCGCGCGCGCGATGCAATATCTTCTGTGGCTTGTCGTGGGCCTTGCGGTCGCCAGTTGTGCAGTTCCCCGCGCGCCGGCCTCGTTGCCGCCCACGAGCGAAGGCTACGTGGCCGTGTTCAGCGGCGAGATGCCCGGAGGGCTTTCACAAGTTGCGCGACACGCTTGGATCGTGGTGAACATGCCGGGCAATGGCCCGCGGCGCTTCGAGTTTGGTGGGGGCGGTGGACGGGACCCATTCGACTACTTCGGGCATGGCGAAGTCGCTGTGCACGGGGTCATTCACTACGAGCCCGCCGAGCTCGAGCGCAAACTGAGTTGTCTAGAGCGCGAGCAGCGCGCCTACCGCGAGCAGTATCCCCATTACTCGGCGATCCCCGGCCCCAACAGCAACACGATCGTCGACTACCTGCTTCGACACTGCGACATTCACGTGGAGCTTCCGGCCACCGCCATTGGCAGGGACTATCGAGGACTCATCGGCGCCTCCGTCACTTCGCGCGGTACGGGCGTGCAACTCGAAACCTGGCCGCTTGGTGTCAAATTGGGCATCGAAGAGGGGGTCGAGCTGCACTTGCTCGACCTGGCGCTTGGGCTCCATTTCTGGCCTCCAGGCATCACCGTGCCGGTCAAGCCCGGGCGAATCGGCTTCGATACCGATATGCATCGCGATCCGCCGCAGGACCCCGCGCCCGGGCCTCGGGCACACGACAGCCAGACTGAGCACGTACGCGAGTACGGAGCAGTGAGCCTTTGGATGTGGTCACACTATGCAAAGGTGCTCGACCCAGAGCGGGCTTCGAACGTCCAGCACTTGGCGACGGTAGGAATCAACGCGCGCGCGGCCTATGGCAAGCATCTCGGCTATGGCGTGGGGTTCGATCTCGAAGGCGGGCTCGGCATCCCGACGAGCTTCAGCTATGCGGCACGCCTGTATCCGGTTGGTTTGGTGCTGATGCTCCATGAAAACACCTTCATCGGTCTGTACAGTGGTGTCGGCAGCAATGGCGTGTCGGCTCACGTGCCTGCGCGTCTCGAGTTGCCGAATGAGCTCCGTGTCGAGGTAGACGCATCGTCATACGTTCGCGTCGGGGCGTTGGCGAAGATCGGATGGTATCCGGGGAGCTCCTCGCGCAGCGGAGGCTCGCTCATTTCACCATTTGCCGACGAGCTCTTGCTCTCCGCGTTCTTACGGCTCGGGCGCGCTGAGGAGTGCGGCTGCGGTGCGGCCCAAGGACGTGGCTATTTCCTGGCTTTGTCGCGCGGGGAGCTGATGGGCAGCGCCTGGTTCGGGGCAAACTTCGGTATCGAAGCGGACTTCGGTTATTGAGCGTATCCCCGTGCGGCCCCATGGAGGCCCCTACTCGATCAAGACTTAGCCTGGTCCGCCAGCATCATGTTCCGGTCGCCAGTTGCCGGCAATGCGCCACAACGTGCAGCGACAGCTCGTGGTGGGTGTCACGACTCGTCGAACTTCAAGAAGATGCGCTCGAGCTTTCGAAGCATCAGCTGCGCGTCGCTCTTTTCCACATAATCTTCGGCACCTAGATCGAGAGCGATGCGCGAGTCCGAGGTATTCGCCCTGCGCCCCGACCAAACGAGCACTGGAATGTGCGCGGTCCTAGGATCGCGTTTTAGCGCGGCCAGGAGGTCACGCCCATCAGCGTCGGGGAATTCGATGTCCAGCACGATTACGTCTGGGCTGGTCTGAATCGCTTGTTCGACGACGGTCGAGCCCCGGTTGACAGAGATGAGCTCATGTCCGAACTTGGAAGCCACGCGCCGTACGGCCGCATGTACCGCGTCGTCATCATCCGCAAGTAGGATGCGTCGAGGTTTCAATAGCGGGTGAACGGGAGACATCAGCGGAGGCTCCTCAAGGTCGGTGACGGGCTATGCGCGACGCGGCTCCAATTGTACGAAACAGGCTGCCCGGAAAATGAACGGCGCGGGCGCTGAGGCTCTGGCCGAGAGCGATTCCCGGGGACGCTGTAGCCAGGAGGTGGACAGTAGCATTTGCGCGCAGTGGACGCACGATGCCAACCCGTCGCCGTTCGCCCGAAGTCTCGCAGCACCATCAGATCGCCTAGGCGCCTCGCTTCAGGCTGGCACACGCACCCGAATCGGCTCGACCAAGGTACCGGCGCGCGAGAACTTGGATAGCCGCTCGATGAGCACCATCGTCAGCTCGCGCCCTTTGGGCACGACCACGACACCATTGTTCGTGCGCACATCCTCTTCCAAGACCATTTCGGCAGTCATTTGGCTTACGGCAAGCGCCCGAGTGACGCTTGACCCCTCGGCATTGCGGAAGTCGCTCAGGGCTTTCAGAAAAGGCAACTCGTTAGTGCTCAACCGTCGCTCGATTTCGGCGATGGCATCCGGCAGTGCTTTGCCCTGTGCGGTTCGGCGCTCGACCTCCGTGGCCACGCGTAGCATGGCACCACCTCGCTGAATGTCATCGACCACGGGCTCCTGCGAACCAGGAGCCTGCAAACGGATCATTTCCGCGATCTCCTCGAAGCGAGGGATCTGCGAAAGTAGGCGATGCGCCATGACTGGATGCTCGTCGAACGAGCGTTGATCCGCCGCATCCAGCGGTTTTCGCAATAGCACCCGCTCCAACGCGGATTCCGAAAGTCCGACACAACCGATCATGCTGAAGAGCGCCGCAACCTCGAAGCGCCACGGATCCGCTAACGACAGCTTCTTGCTCATGTGCGTTACGAGCGCTTTGATACGCTGTGTTCGATTGAATAGCGCGGGCGCGACAAGAGACAGCACTTCAGTCAGCAGGCGCACACAGCCGGTGACGGTACGCTCGAGCAACTCGCGCTCGGCGGTAATCAGTCGGTGCTGTTCCACACCGAGTTCAAGGGACTGAATCAACACATCGGGCGCACATGGCTTGCACAAGAAGCGCAAGATTTGCCCTTGATTGACCGCGTTGATGGCTGAATTGACGTCGGCTTGACCGGTCAGCAACATGCGCGAGGTGAGCGGCGCTAGCTCGCGAACGCGCGCGAGCAACGCGGCGCCATCCAGTTTTGGCATACGCATGTCGGAGAGCACCACCGCAAATGGCGGATCGTTCGCCACTCGTTCCAGCGCGAGCAGCGGGTCGCTCTCGGTGCTGACCTCGAATTGTTCGAAGAGCGTACGTTCGATGCCCTCGAGGATGCGGGGCTCGTCGTCGACACACAAAACGCGTCGATTGCTGCCAGATTTGATCATGCCGTCGTCCCTTCGACCTCGGACAAATGGCTCGTACCGACTTCGGCCCCTCGCATCGTAGTCGGCGCGAGCGGAAGTGCGATGATGAAGGACGTTCCTCGCCCGACCTCCGACTCGAACGCGATCGAGCCTTGATGCTTGTCCACGACCACCGAATAGGCGATGGCCAGGCCTTGGCCAGTGCCTTTTCCAACCGCCTTCGTCGTGAAGAATGGCTCGAAAACCTTGGCTCGAACGGCCTCGGGGATCCCGCCGCCCGTGTCGCTGATTCGAATTTCGACGTCAGGACCGACGACTCGACCGGAGACCTGAATCTTCCCTTTGCCCTCGGCGCCGCCGGCTGTCACATCGCCGATGGCGTGCGCCGCATTGACGATCAAGTTCAAAATCACCTGATTGAATTCGTTCCTGAGCACGGGCACTGGTGGCAAGTCGGCCGGCATGTGCACCTCGACGTCTGCCACGTATTTCCATTCGTTGCGCGCCACGGCAATCGTAGTTTCGATCGCTTCGCGCAGGTTGACCGGGCATTTTTCGGCTCCGCTCGGGTGTGAGAACTCCTTCATCGCTTGCACGATGGTGGCAATGCGTTCGAGCCCCTCGCGGGCTTGGTCGAGGGCTCGGGGCAGCTGCTTGAACAAGTACGCTGTCTTTGCCTTCGCTTGCGCGGCCTCCGCAGTTTGTACCAACTCTGCGGGAACATCGCTCTGCCTGGCGGCCTGCACCACGGGCATCGCGGCCTGCAGAGCCGCGATCAAGCTATCCACCGCACGGCGGGCGAAAGCCGTATTGTCTGAAACGTATTGCGCAGGCGTGTTGATCTCGTGCGCAATACCTGCCGCGAGCTGACCTATCGCCTCGAGCTTCTGCGCCTGCAACAGCTTGGCCTGCGTGCCTTGGAGTTGCGTCAGCGCCTGAGCGAGCTGCTCTTTCTGGGCATTGATCTCCTCGGTTCGCTTCGCCACCATTTTTTCGAGCGCGATGTTCTGTTCGAGCACCCAGAACGCAGAGTGCCCTCCGCTCGTGCTCTCTTCGACGCGCCGAATCAGGACGCGAATCGTCTTTTCCTTGGCGCGCAACTTGCGGCCCATGGCCTCGATCTTGAGGTTGAGCTCGGGCAAGGACAGCTCATCGAATGCGTGTTCGTCGTTCATCCCGCTGAGAGCGCGACCGCGCTGAGAGTTTGGTTGACGTAAATTGCGTCGTATTGCTCGCCGTACGTGCTGAACCCGACGACACGCTGCTTCGCCATGAACTCGCCGACCGCCGCTGCCGAGCCATCGTGTTCGAATTCGAGGCGGCGGAGAACGCAGTCGCATCCGAGCACGATCTCGGGCTTGCCAATTTTGCGTTCGACTCCGTCGAAGCTGCGCTGCAGCGCCAAGAGCGGGTTGATATTCTCGCCCACGGTGAGCACCAATCCCTCCTCCAGAGAGCAGAAGAACGCCAAGCTGTTGTCGGGGCGAACGCCTTTGACCGAGCGAATGTAGTGCTGACCGTCACTTGGGAGCATCAGCGGGTTCTTCGAAAAGAGAAGGGAGTTCAGCTCGTCAACGCCGACACCGATGGCTTCGGCGTAAGCTTCCGCTGCCGGCTCACCGTTGAACTCGAGGACAACACGTTCTTCTGGATCCGCCTCTGTGACCACCAGCTTGCGCCGGCCTGGCACGGCGTGCTGGACCTTGAACGTGGTGAACGGCAGAGTCGTCTCGAAGAGAGCAAGCAGCGCTGCGTCGCGCAGGAAGCGCCCGTCGTGATAAACGTAGGTTCCTTGTAACGTGAGATCGTCACCGGCGGACCCGCCGACGAGTGGGACCGCGCCGAGCGATTGATAGAGAGAGGCAGCCAGGCGCTCCTCCGCGCCGGACATGCCATCCGTCAAGACCAGACCGAAGGCCCGTTCACGTCCGCGTTCCATCAACCCGGACATCGCCGAGAAGGCCACCTCGGCGGCCCTCGCCTGGCACTGCGAGAGTGGCGATATCAGGTACGGATTCATTCGTAGCTCGGAGCTGCGCAAACTGACAGCAGTGATGCCGCCCTGCTGGTAGCCCCGCTGACCAATTTGCCCGGCCGTGGTGCAGGCGACCACGGGGGTCGAAAAGGTCGAAGCTATCTTGCGGCCGAGCTGCTCGAGATCGTAGCGTGACGAGCAAAACAGCAGGCTGGCAGACGCACCGCTTGCGTCGAGCCGGTCGTGCAACTCATCGATTGCGCGCTCGGCGCCAGGTGCGCTGGTGTGCGCTTCGCGGACCACAAGGCGCATGTCCGTTCCCACTCGTCTCGAAACGGCCAACGGCGCATCTTCGTTAGTGCGCATCTCGCGAATCGGACGATCTGGCCGCGGCCCAATCGACCGGTCACACTCGGTAATAATTGTGCCTCCGTTGGGCAGCCATTCATTGGCAGGCGAACGCAAACTCAAGGTCTTGCTTGGGCGTGTCGCGAGTACGAAGCGCATTGTTTCCGCGTGGGCAGCCAGAGAAAAGGGCTTCTCGATCAAGTGCATGCCGGCGCGCATGGCGGTCGGTCAACGACTTGCTGAAGCCGATTCCCACCTCGCCGAACTCGAACGATTCTTACCGATTGTTACCGCGCACAGGATCGACACTCTCGCTCACAGCCGACTCTCGCTCACGATCGATGGCGGAATTTCAGCGAGGCGATAGCCACAATTTGCCACAGGAGTGCTCGTGGGGAACTTGCGCACGTGCGATCGGTCACGCAGCACGGGTGATCGGTGATCGAGCTTCTTCGCAGAAGCCTATCCGAGCATGGGGCAGCTGGCGTGTTACGCTACAGGTTTGGGGAGAGGTCAGATGAATCATGCTTTGGCACGCGAAACGATCTTGGTAGTGGACGACGAGCCGCAAGTGCTCGTTGCGCTCGAGGACCTGCTGTCCGACGAATTCCTCGTCCTGAAGTCGGAATCCGCCGAGCGTGCGCTGAGGGTCGTAGAGGAAGAACCGAACATCGCGGTCGTCGTCTCGGACCAACGCATGCCCAAGATGAAGGGGGACGAGCTATTCCAGCACCTTCGGGCGCGATTCGGGCCAGAGCGTATCTTGTCGACCGGCTTCGCGGATCTGACTGCCGTGATTCGGGCGGTCAACGACGGACAGATCTTTGCGTATGTCACGAAGCCCTGGGATCCGGAAGATCTGCGGGTGAAGATCCAACGCGCCGCGGAGCACTTTCGCCTGACACGGGAGCTCGCTCGCGAGCGTCAACTGTTGGAAGACTTGATGCGTAGCGTTCCAGACGCGATTTTCTTCAAGGATCGCGACCTCAAGTTCGAGCGCGTGAACGAGGCCTCACTTTCCATCGTATCGTCGCTCACTCCGGAATCGGTGCTGGGAAGGAGCCTGTCCGAAATTTGGCCGGGCATCGCGGCCGCAGCGGACACCGAGCGCCTCGAGCGCGAGATCATGACCAGCAAGCGCACCGTGCGCGACTCCATTTCGCGCTTTACCGTCAAAGGCGAGCCGCGTTGGTACTCGACGACCAAGGCGCCCATTCTCGATCGTTCCGGAGAGGCCGTCGGCGTAGTTGGCATTGCCCGTGACGTAACCAGTCGCTTCGAGATGGAGGAGGCTTTGCGGATGCGCGAAGAGCAATTGCGCTTGACCTTCTTGGCGTCGAGCGCTGGGCTCTTCGACTGGGATCTGCAGAAGAACACGATCGAGCATTCTCCCAGCCTGGTTGCGATGATCTCTGGCGGCGCTCTCCGCGGGCAAGATTTGTCGGAACGGGTGCACCCGGATGACGCGCAGCGCCTCCAGCAGGCGATCGAGCAGCACCTGAGCCATCGGACCCCGCTGCGGGCGCTCGAGTTGCGCGCCCGTGTCGAACAAGAAGAGTATCGCTGGTTCGAGGTGAGCGCGCAGGCGGTTTGGAACGCGGACAACGTGGCGACTCGTCTGGTCGGGTCGTTCACGGACATCAGCGAACGCAAGCGCCAAGAAGCGCGTATTCGGAGCTTGACGCGCACCCACGCGGTCCTGAGTGGCATCAACTCCATGATTTTGCGGGTCCACGATCGTCAAGAACTGCTGACGGAGGCGTGCGACATCGCGGTGCGCGTGGGCGAGCTTTCGCTGGCCGTCGCCGTGCAACCAAGGCTCGGGAACGACGGGCACGTGGTCGCCCGCGCTGGCGCCCGCTCTTCACTGGGCGAGAGCGTCGCGGATTGGCTGCTCGCCGAAAGTCAGCGCAGCGGCGGCGCGGTTGAAGGCTCGGTTCACCAGCCGATGGTCGTCAACGCGCTCGATACCGAAGGCATCGCCAGTGATCTACGGAGTTCCCTGCTCGAAGCGGGATACCAAGCTCTCGCTATCGTTCCGGTCCTCGTCGGCGGCCAGGTGGACTGCTGGCTGGCCTTGTTCGCCGATCGCGTCGGTTTCTTCGATCGAGACCAACTCAAGCTGCTGGCCGAGCTGGGGGACAATCTTGGCTTCGCACTCGAACACAGCGCGCAAAAACAGCGGCTAGATTTCCTCGCCTACTACGACGAGTTGACCGGCCTCGCCAACCGCACGCTATTGGTGGAACGTCTCAGCAAACAACTACTGGCTTGCGCCGACAGCCAGGAACCGCTGGCGATAGTGCTGATTGATCTGGAGCGATTTCGCCACGTCAACGACACCGTCGGACGGCGCGCCGGTGATCGCGTGCTGACCGAGATCGCGCAGCGCCTGACCGCCGCCGCCGAGGGGCAGTTCGCAGTCGCCCGCTACTCGAGCAACACGTTTGCGGTGAGCGTCAATACATCGGACGTCAGCGAGTGGGTAGCGCGCACACTATCGATACTCGGGCAGTCCGCGAACATTGCGGGGATTGAATTGCGCCTGTCAGCACGTGCCGGCGTCGCGCGCTACCCGGGCGATGGGAACGACAGCGATAGCCTGCTGGCCAAGGCCGAAGCTGCGTTGAAGCGTGCCAAAGAGAGCTCACAGCGATGGCTGTTCTACACGGCCGACATGAATCAGAGTGGCGCCGAACGGTTGAGCCTGGAAACACGACTCCGCAACGCTATCGAGCAGCAAGAGTTCGTGCTTCACTACCAACCCAAAGTAGCGATGAAGACCGGAAAGGTGGTCGGCTTCGAGGCCCTCATCCGCTGGATGGGCCGTGACGGCAAGCTCATCCCGCCCGGGTTGTTCATCCCGCTGCTCGAGGAGACGGGGATGATCGTCGAGGTCGGCAAATGGGTCATGGAAAGCGCGGCCATGCAATACGCCGACTGGACGGCGCGTGGGCTAGCCCCTCCGCGTATCGCAGTAAACGTGTCCCCCCTGCAGCTCGGTCAACCCGACTTCGTGCGCGTCCTAGAGACGGTGCTCAAGCAATACCCACAGGCGAGCGCCGGCATCGATTTGGAGATCACGGAGAGCGTTTTGATGTCAGACCTGGGCGGCAACGTGGAGAAGCTTCGCCGAGCCAGAGAAGCCGGCTTGGGCGTATCAATCGATGATTTTGGTACTGGCTACTCGTCGCTCGGCTATATCAGCCGGTTGCCCATCGATGCACTCAAGATCGATCGTTCATTCGTGAACCGCATGACCGACGAGCCGCAAGAGATGGCAATCGTGACTACGATCATTTCTCTCGCCCATGCGCTCGACTTGAAGGTCATCGCCGAGGGGGTCGAAACCACTCAGCAGGCACAACTGCTCCGCCTTCTGCAGTGCGATCAAGCGCAGGGCTACTTGCTTGCCAAGCCGCAGACCGCCGCGGACGCGGAGCCGCTCTTGGCAAAAGTCTTCGATCTTTCACGGAGGGTGGCATGAGCGCTCAGGGTGAGCAGAGCGATGATGCGGCTCGGTTGCTTCTAGTCGACGACGATCCAAAGATCTTGTTGGTCCTGAGCAGGGCCCTCGCGACCACCAAGCTGGAGGTGGCCGTCGCCCAAACCGGCGCCGAGGCCCTCGAGTTGCTGGGCAAGCAAAGCTTCGATGTCGTCGTGAGCGACATACAAATGCCAGGGATCACTGGGCTGAAGTTGCTGCGCGCCGTGCGCGAGTATGACTTGGACCTGCCGATCGTGTTGATGACGGGTCAGCCCAACATTGCAGGGGCTACGGCAGCAGTGGAGTACGGAGCGTTCCAATATTTGATCAAGCCGGTCGGCATCGACCGTTTGCGTGCAGTAGTCACGCGTGCGCTCAGCTCTGGCCGCATCGCACGACTCAAGCGACGCTGCGTCGAAGAATACGGCAGCGGCACATTTCAGGTGGGCGACCGCGCGGGCATCGAAGCCACGCTGGATCGAGCCCTGCAATCGCTTTGGATGGCTTACCAGCCCATCGTGCACGCGAGCGGGCTCGCCTACGGGTTCGAGGCGTTGCTCCGCTGTGAGGAGCCCGTATTGCCGCACCCGGGCGCGGTGTTGAAGGCCGCCGAGCGCGTCCACCGCACGCACGACGTCGGTCGCGCCGTGCGTGATTTGGTGGCGGCGGACATTCAGCGCGACGCCGACGATGACACATTACTCTTCGTCAACCTCCATCCCGAGGACCTGCTGGATCCGATGTTGTATCTGCCGACTGCGCCACTCGCGCGGCTCGCGCGGCGTGTCGTCTTCGAGCTCACCGATCGTGCGACTCTGGACGATATCAAGGACGTCGAGGTCCGAGTCGATCGCCTGCGCAGCTTGGGCTTTCGCATTGCGCTCGACGACTTGGGTGGAGGCGAAACCGGTCTTCGCACCTTCAACCAATTGGCGCCCGAATTCGTCAAGCTCGACATGTCCTTGGTTCGCGGCGTTGATCGCGACCATTCGAAGATCAAAATCGTCGAATCACTCGTAAGCCTGTGTCACGACATGGGTAAGACCGTGATAGCGGAAGGTGTCGAGACAGGCGAAGAGCGCGGCGCCTTGGTCAAGGCGGGCTGCGATCTGTTGCAGGGCTACTTACTCGGCCGTCCCGGACCGTTCCTGGATCAGGACCGAAGACGGTTGGGGCAGCGCGTCGCCTGAGGCCTGCCGCCGCTGGCTCGTGGTGCGTACGTCGCCAAGGCGATGCGCCAAATCTCCTCGAGCACACTGCCGAGGCCTTCGCTGGCTTGATCGGCCTTGGGCATTGCCGCCGTCTGGGTCGCAGTTCACCGTGCGCCCCACGCGAGGGTGCGGACTACGCAAAACAAGTCCCTGAGGTACTCGTGAGGCTCGATCTCGGCTGCTGACGTGCGGCGCGGCGGGCACTTTTGCACGGACATCGCAGCGTTCGAAATCGAAGCATCGCTGGTGTGCAGCGACATCAAGGGTGCGCCGTCTGCAACTCGAGGCGCGCACCACGGCGATCCGAACAATCAGCACGCAATGATCCGAACAGCAGTGCAGCGGACATCGTCGGTTTCCGACGGCCCGCGCTTGCTCAGCATTTACCTGGCGGAAAACGTCATGCACGCTTTGAGCATTTCTTCCTCACGCCGCGTCCGTCGTCTCGTTGTCGAGATCGAATGTCATTCATTCGATGCTTGACGGATCGTTCCGTCGCTGGCTATTAGTCGAGTCAACGATCCGGGGTGTGTCGGTCGTTTGAAAGGGAAAAACATGCGCTCAACGTTTTTCGGATTCTTCGGGGTTTCAATGCTGTCCGCGATGGTTGCACTTTCGGCATCGGACGCTGCTGCAGCGTACACGCGTAGCTTCAGTCCGATTTCGTGCATCGGTACGCCAGAAAATGGAGGCGCAACGGGGAGGATTGACAGCAACGGTCAGATGATAAACCCCAACTCATCATTTCTGTTTCAGATCTGTCCCGTGGTGAGTGACGCGGGTGGGACTGGAAACGTGTGGTTCCCTGGGAACGCCACCAGTGTGACTCTGCATGGCTGGTCGCAGGGTGCACACACGATTAGGTACCGGGAATGCCGCACCTATTCTACCGGCGGCGGAGGTTCGTGCGGGTCGACCTCGCCAGCTTTTCAGGACTCTGTTGGCGTTGGCGTCGAGCATCTCACGCACACACCCAGCAGCGCATGGAGCTCCGGGACCGCGGAGGATTCGTATTACATCCAGATTCTCCTGGGGCCCGCAGCGTCCATTTTTGGTTATAGCTTCAGCCACACGTGAGTACGAAGCTCGATACCCTTGCTGCCGAATCGGCAGGAAGAAAGAAACTCGGCGTGCCTCGCTTCGGAACGGTGGCCGGCGTGGTTGTTGGCCTGCTCGTCGGGTTGGGAGTTACCGTGCTTCGTTCGGCGCACTCTGCTTCCGTTCTTCCGCTCGCCGCCTCGGCTTCCGTGAACCCGCTGCCCAGCGCAGCGGGTTCTGCGGAAGCGCGGCTGAGCTACGAGGAGCAGCTCGCCCGACAAATCCAAGCGCATACCGAAGCCATCGCCAAGCACGATCGCGAAGTTCGCGATCCTGCTTGGGCGACGGCCGCTGAAAAAAGCATCAAGGATTCGCTCGCGACTCTCACGACAGCGGGCAAATTTCGCACGACATCGATCGATTGCAGAAGTGCCTCGTGCGTCGCACTCGTTCGTGTCGCCAGTTACGCCGATGCCATGCAGGTCTGGCCTTCAATCGTTCAAGCCCCAAACGATACGGACTGTGGCACCGAAGTCACATTGTCTCCAGCTCAGGCCGGAGTGACACCCTACGACTTTAGCGTCGTCTACGATTGCAGTCAGCGCGCCAAGGCGCCATGACATCGCCAATCAAGAACAGGCGTAAGTGCACGAGACAAAAGCCTCATGCACAAAGGACAGCCATCTAGCGACCTTGCCACCCCCGCGCCGAAGCCCTCGGGCGGAACTCGAGTTCAGTCAGATCGCCGAGCCTTGTAACGCTCGGCACGCGCGGCACCGTGTGTCTCTGGCTCGAAGCGTCAACGCGCCAGCAATTCACGACACTTGAGCGCGTCGAACTTCTCTTGCACCGCGCCGACCCCTGGCCGAGCGCTGGCCGATTGACGCAGCCATTCGCAGGCGCCCTTGGGGTCGGGCGTGGCTTCGTCGATCAGCGCTAGGTTGTACAAGATCATGCCGCGGATGCGCGGCTCTGGGTTGGCTTCGAGCGCCTTGGCGCAGGCAGCGCGCGCGAAGGGCAGCGCGCCGGCCTTGAAGTGTGAATAGCAGCGGTTGCCCCAACCGACGCCGTTCTTGTCGTCGACGAAGCTTTGATCCTCTGGGGCCAGCGTAGACGGCTTTTCCACGGGCTTGCATTGGTGAGCCACGAGCACGGTGCCTGGACCGCATTCGGGATCCGCCACGCCCGCCGCGCGCAACGTGGCGAGCTCGAGGCGCAGCAGCGCGCCGCAGTTTTCCGGAGGCTCGGCGTCTCCGCGTTTGGAATCGACACAGGCCTTGACGTTGCCGTCGCGGCTCAGTGTCTCGTGGTTGGTCTTGTGCTCGCCGCCAGCGGCCGCGCCGAGTACGTTGAGATTGGCGCCGGCATCCAGCGCGCTGCCCGCGAAGAATTCGAACGCGCCCACAGTCAGCGCCGAGACGACGTGCGTGGCGCGCGCGCAATCGCCGACCAGTTGATCCACCGCGGGCGCGAGGCTCGGTGCTTCGTACATGCCGACGATGGTCATCGAAGCATTGAGTTGACCCTTTTGTGCGAGCTTGCCCTCGAAGCTCGCGGCGTGGACCGGAATGCTCGCGTACAGTTGGTCGGCCGAGGTCATGGTGACGAGCTCGTCTTTGGGCGTGATGGCCGTGTACTTGTAGGCAAATTTCGCGGGTACGGTGCACGCGCGCAGCACCTCGAGCTGACAGCCCTCATAGTGCACGACGAGCTGCGAATGGCGCGCTTGCGCCTCCAACGTGGCTCGATCGGGCGCGGACCACTCGACGATCAGCGGCTCTAGCTGACCCTTGGCGGCGTCGCACTTGTTGCGAAACTGGCTCGGTAGCTCGGCGTGCGCCGGATCGGATGCGGGTTGGCTCGGCAAGCTGGGCGCGCACGCGCTCACGGTCAGCGACAGTGCGAACGGCGCGAACAGCGCGAACGGGATCTTGATCATGAGTGGTGCGCGGAGAGAAATTGCCATATCGCCTCGAATGCTTGCTGTCCCGTGCCAACGAAATGATTGCCGCCCTGCACCGTCCACAGCTCGACGCTGCCGGAAGCGCAGTTGGCGTAGCGTTCGACACGCGTTTCGGAGCCGGGGAGCCGGGCGTCGAGATCGCGATCGGGGGCGGCAAGCGCGCTGCCGGTGCAGCCGAGCCGCTTGGCCCAATCCCGAAAGCCTTGCTGGGCCCCCGGGAAGCGCGAGAGCTCCGGCGAGTCGAAGACGCTTCCGCCTGCGTAGCGCACGATTTCGTCCGCGTCCCCATGCACCTCCAGGAGCGCGAGCGACTTCGTCGCCGTGCACGCTTGCTCGACGGGCGGCGCGGCTCCCGACATGCTGGCGGCAGCCGTGATTCGGTCGCCCAGTGCGCAAGCGAGCCGTTCGGTCATGAACCCGCCGTTGGAATGGCCCATCACGTAGATGCGGCTCGCATCCACGTCCGGCCGCGCGCGCCAGGCGTCGATCAGCTGCGCGAGGCGCGCAACGTCGTCGATGTCTCGGCGATCGAAATTGCAGCAGGCGCTGCCCGCGTTCCAAAATTGGCGCCGTTGGCGATCGACGCTGCCATCCGGAGCGAGAACGAACACGCGCTCTCGCGCGCCGAAAGCCGCTAAGTGGAGTATGTCGAAGGCCGCTTTGCCGGACGCGCCTAGACCGTGCAGGAAGATCAGCAGCGGTCGCCGTTCTCCCGGTTTCAAGTCGCTGGGTTGATAAATCTGAGCGGCCGGAACGACCAGCGGCGGCGGGGCCGCCGTGTTTGCTGTGTTCTTTGCGTTAGGAGTCGGAGTCGGAGTTGGAGCCGGGACGACTTTCGCACTCGCCACCGCTGATGCGGCTTTGGTCGCGCTGCTCGGCGAAGGGGCGCGGTCGCAAGCCCCTACCGCTAGTAGCAACGCGCTCAGGGGTGCCGAGAAACGCAGCTTGCTCACGGCGCAGAGCCTTTCACCCGATACAGCTTTTGAAAGTACGGTGCCTTGCTTTCGACACGAAAGAATTGCCGTATATTCGCGGCACTTTTGAAGTCAGGCACGCCTTTCGGCGCGTAGATCGCCTGTTGTTTTTGCCAGGTCATGCCCTCGTCGCGGTAGTCGATGTCTTGCCACTCGCGGCCCACCACGTGCGAACAATTCTCGTCGAATGGGCTCGGGTTGTCCATGTCGAGCGCGGTCCGCGCTTGGAGCAAGAACTCCGCCATCTGTTCGGCTTCTGCGCGCGACACCCCGCGTTCGCGAACGCTGCGCACCAGCTCGATCGTGGCCTTGGGCATCGGGTCGAGCAAATGGCGTGCGTGAGGCATCGCGGGCAGTTCGTCGACCAGTGCTACGGCGGCACGCGCGGCTTCTTCCTCGGTCAGCTTCATTTTGCGTCGCGTTTGGCTGACGCGGACGGCGAGGATATCGGCCAACGTCGGCCAGCCCGCCGCGCGCAGACGTTGCTCCGCTTCAGCAAATGTTGGCGTGGCCGGAGGCTCGGCCGTTGGTGTCGCGCTGGCCACTGGGGCCGAGGGCAGATTGGCGGCAATCGGTGCGCGCGCTGTCGCCACTGCGGGCGCTGTCGCCACTGCGGGCGCTCTCGCCACTGTGGGCGCTGCCGCCTCAGGCCGCGCGGGGTCGGGCACAACTGCGCCGGGTGCGGCACAACCCGCGAGAAATCCCGCTGCCACCAATGAAGAAAGAGCACGCACGGGCTACAGCGTAGTCGAGCCGCGGGCCGCGCAAAGCGCTTTCTCGCGGGCACTTCGCTCAACCAAGAGTGCGCAAAGCCTTCGGCAAGTGCAGGGTCTCGTTGAACGACGACAAGACTTGTTCGGCGTCGTCCCTTACGACCAAGACGCTGATGCTGCAGTTGTGGATGCGCATCTTGAGCCAGGTGACGGGCTTGACGTCGAGGGTTAGGCACACGAACAGTCGAATCAGGTTGCCGTGGACGACGATCAGCTCGGTGCGTTCACCGCGCGCGGGGCGCGCCAAGCGTGCATGCGCACGTTGCATGCGGAGTAGGTTTTGGCGAAGTTCTGGCAGTTGCGCGCGCTCGGTCAGGCCCGGCACGGGGGTGGGCAAAGCTTCACACAGCAGCCGGCTCCGCTCGAGCTGCAGCCGAGAACGGAGGCCCCTCTTCAGGATGGTCGCCGTTTCTTGCGCGCGAATCATCGTGCTGCAGCGAATCGCGTCGAACTCGTACTCGCGCAAAGCGCGCACTGTCGCCTCTGCTTGTCGGCGGCCAAGCGCCGTGAGCCGCCCTGTCAGCTGGTCGTATTGCCCGTGCCGAACGAGTATCAGCTTGCGCATGAGAGGAACCCCAAGATAGCCCCAAACTTAGCCGAATCTGCGTAGTCGAATCTACCCAGCGCGCCGAAGCCGAGTGAGCTTCGGCTAGGTTTCGATCCTGCTTCCGAGTGCGGATGACTCGGCGGCGTGCCTGCGCTAGGCCGACCGTAGCATGAAGCGCCCAGATTGGTTTCTGCTCGGTATGGGCCTGGCGGTGGTGCTGGCGTGGCTGCTGCCCGATCCAGGCGCGAAGGGCGGCAGCCTGCACCCCGAGCTCGTGAACAAGCTGGGGGTTTCGCTGATCTTCTTCCTGCACGGGCTCACCTTGTCGTTCGCTGCCCTGGGCGCGGGGGCGCGCAATTGGCGGCTCCACCTCTTGGTCCAGGCTTGTACGTTCTTGCTCTGCCCGCTCCTGGGACTGTTGCTGCTTTTCAGTGTCGGTCGGCATTGGTCGGTCGATCTGCGCACCGGGCTGTTCTTTCTGTGCGCCTTGCCGTCCACCGTCTCTTCGTCCGTTGCACTCACCGCAACCGCCAAGGGCAATGTTCCGGCGGCCGTATTCAACGCCACGCTGTCGAGCCTGCTCGGGGTGCTGCTCACGCCTCTCTGGCTCAGTCTCGTGCTCGGAGCTGCGGGCCAAGCCCTGCCGATCGCCAACGTGATTTTGGATCTGCTGAAATGGCTGGTGCTGCCGCTGTTGATTGGCCAGCTCCTGCGCCCAGTGCTCGGCGCCTTCGCAACGCGGCACAAATCACGCATCAGTGTGCTCGACCGCCTGACCATCCTATTACTCGTCTACACCTCCTTTTGCGACTCCGTGAAAGATGGCGTGTGGCACGCGAATCGCAGTGCGCTCTTGGTCTCCGCGCTCGCTTCGGTCGCGATCTTGGCCGCCACGATGCTGATCGTCTGGCAGCTCAGCCGTGCGCTCGACTTCACGCTCTCCGATCGCATCGTCGCGCTGTTCTGCGGCTCAAAAAAGACGCTCGCCTCCGGCGTGCCAATGGCCCGCCTCATCTTCGGCGCTCACCCCGGCCTAGGCATCATCCTGCTGCCCCTGATGCTCTATCATCCGCTGCAACTCGTGGTCGGCGGCTGGCTTGCCGGTCGCTTTGCGCGCAGCGCTCCCCCTCCTTGACTTCGGCGGCCCCCCAGTCAGAATTTCGGCCATGGGCGGCTTCGAACTCGGGCAGTGGCGTGCGCGTGGGCTCAGAATCATCGCGGCGGGCAGCGGCGCGTTCGCGCTGCTGAGTGCGCTCTCGACGCCCGCGCGCGCGCAAGCAACGGCCGCACCCCTGATCCCCATCGTCACGCCCTTGCGGTCCGACGATCTGTTCGCAAGTCAGAACGGGCCTGCGGTAGCGGCTGCGTTCGCCCCGCTGCGCCTCTCGCTCACGAGCGGCCTGTTCTCACAGGCCGGCGCTTATTCGGGTTGCGACACGCGCGCCGAAGCGAGTGGCAACTCGGTGAACGGCTTCGCAGTGCAGTACTATAGCTTCGTGCGCCTGGCTCCGCGCCTGGTGCTGCACGGCTTCTCCTCACTGGGCTGTGCGGTCGATGCAGGCATGGGCGGCGGGCTGACCTACTCGATCCCGTTGCGTAAGAGTTTGTGGCTCGTACCGAGCGCAGGGTTTTACAGCGTGCCCATGGCCAGCGGTGGCATGCCTGTCGTCACGACCGCCGCGCGGGTCGATGTCGTGAAGCAGCTCGGCTGGGGGGGCACGCTGAACTTCGGTGTGGGCGGCCGCATGGGTGCTGGTCAGTTCCATGCGCTGCACTTCGGCGGCAGCTTTTGAGTACGGATAGCGGCCTGGCCACCCTGATTTTGCCATGGCGCTGGGGTGGCGAACGTCCGCGTATCCGGGACCAGGGACACGCTCACGATAGCGAACGACCATGGTCGACAGTGGGCTCTGATGCCACTCGAGAGCCTCGGGCGCCTAAACAAATTGAAGGCCGTTGCCTTGGAGTTCCATCAAGGCAGACCTCACCTCGAGCGGCGTCACGGAAAAGAACTCCCGATGTGCGTTTACGAAGTTGACGCGACGTTTCGCGAATCGCTGGTGAAGGGCGGTCTCTACGCCCACGGCATTGTCACTGAAGAATAGGGCGTGCACGTCGAAGCGGAATGGGACAGATGCGTCGCCAAGTTCTCGGACACCATTCATGGGATCGAGTCGCCGCGTCACGCGTCATTGGGCATTTGGGTCGCCCGAGCGCCGGAGCTGCTTCGTCCCCGCCGGACACGCAACGATAGATGCCTTTGATTGGCCTATTCCCCGTCGGATGGCGGCGTTCGTGTTAGATCGCTCGCCGCTGTGCCCAACTGGTTGAGAGAGCTAGAGCAGGTCTATTGTCGGCTCGACCGTCGGGTGCTAGCCGTGTTTCGCGCGGCGCTAGGCATGGTACTGCTGTACGACCTTTTGCGGCGCTTTCCGGACGCCGGGCTGCTGTGGTCCAACGACGGCGTTTTGAGCAATGTGGCCCTGCGCAAGGTGCCGCAAGCGGCGCATCAGCTTTCCTTCCTGCTGAGCGTCTCCAGCGCCTCGGCGGTGAGGTTGGCCTTCGGCGGCTTGGGCGTGTTGTTCCTGCTCTACACGCTCGGCTTGTTCACGCGCTGGATGCAGCCGCTGGTGCTGTTGGGCTACGCCAGCCTCAACGCGCGCAATCTGTTCTTCGAAGACGGCGGCACCAGTCTGGTCATCATCCTTTTGACTTGGACGGTCGCGTTGCCGCTAGCAGATCGCTTTGCGCTCGACGCGCTTCGCCGAGACGCCGCGCTAGCCACGGTCAAGGCGCGCGTGGTCGCGCGGGCTGAAGCTCGCAAACCGTTGATCACGCTGGCCGGCTTGGCCATTTTGCTGCAGGCGGCCGTGATCTACTGGCTCAATGCTGCCCACAAAACCGGTGTAACCTGGCGTCGGGGCGACGCCGTGCACCTCGTGCTCTGGCAGCATCGCGTCAATACGCCGTTTGCGCTGTGGTTCTCGCAGCACGAACCCAGTTGGTTTTCGCCGCTGTGGACCCGGCTGACCAAGCGCACCGAGTTCGTGCTGCCGCTGCTGTTGCTGTGGCCCTCGCACCCCAAGCAGACGCGTTCGGCGGCCTTCGTGCTGGCGCTGCTGCTGCACGGTGGCATCGCACTGACGCTGACGCTGGGGCCGTTCTCGTACGCGATGATTTGCCTGCTGTGGCTAGCCGTACCGGGTGAAGTGCTGGACATCGTGTCGGCGTTCGGGCGCCGCAGCGCGCGGGTCGGCTTCTGTCGGTTTTTGCGTGTTCGCGCCCGCGCGGTGCGTGGCCTGCGCCAGCTAGGCCTCGCGGCGCGCGGCACGCTGTTTCCGGCCGCTTTCCAGCGCCGCCTGGTCAAGCTGCGTGAGGCGCTCTTGGTTTGGATGCTGTTCGTGGAGGGGGTGAGCGTATTGTGCTCGAACAGCGCAGTGCCACAGTGGCTGCGAGTGACGCCGGGCCCCTTGGTCGAAGGCTACAAGCCTTACCTGCGCGGCTTTCAAAACTGGTCCATGTTTGCGCCCGACGCGCCCAAAGACGACGGCACCATGGTCGTCGACGCCGTCACGGTGGGCGGCAAACACATTGACCCGTTCACCGGCCAGCCCCCGAATTGGCAACAAATTAGAGACGGCTTGGCGCCGCACTCGATCGCGCTTTCTGACTATTTTTTCGCCATGCGCGACGCTCCCCCCGCGCGCTATCGCCACGACCTGGCTCGCTACCTCAGAGAGTTCCCGACGGCGACGCCCAGCGAGCAGCTGCGCTCTGCCGAATTCTGGTGGGTGAGCTACGTGCCGCCGAAACGGGGCTCCTACGAGCCCGGGCCGATCGAGAAGCAATTCCTCTGGAAGCTCAAGCTCTAGCTCTGGTGCGCCAGCCCGTCCGAAACCGGCGCGAACCTCGCAATGATCGAAAATGAAGCTGTACTCGACGGGCCACCTGCGTTTCGGCAGAAGCACGCTACTCGCTGAGGGGACCACCTCGGACCCTTGGTCAGCGTCCCCACCTCGGGGCGCCACTCAGCGGCCTTCGCGCGACCGCTAGCGGCAGCTGGCTGGACATTGATCGCTGAAACAAGCCATGAACTCGGCCCAACCGTCGCGGCAGTAGTCTTTGCCTAGGACCTGACAGGAGGCCACGCAATCGCACATGTCGTTGCAGCCAGTTCCGGTGCAGGACATGCAGTTCTGATCCGCGCAGCCATAAGAGGTCGAACACTCGCTGACGAGCCACTCCGTTATCGGCGAGCACAAGGTGCTCGCGTGTTCGATGCAACCCTCACAGCCAGGTTGATTCCAGATCCGCCCGAAGTCTCCGCAGCCCTTGATTTGTTCGGGTACGCCGGTAGAGCCGCCGGCCGCAGTTCCCGCTGAACTACCACCGCTCTCGACCTGACCGCCGGTGCCAGCGTCTGACCCCGGGACACCTCCGGAATCGGAAGGGGCAGCGCTCGACCCACCACTCGCGTTGAAGCCCCCGCTCGACTCGTGGCCCGCTGTCGGGCTCGAGCCTCCCGGCTGCCCGCTCACGTGAGCTTTCCCGCCACAAGCGCCCAGGAGCGCCGTGCTGGCAGTCAACGCCGTCAGCTTCTGCCCGAATCCCCGGATGGTTTCGCGTAATCGATTCGACCGTGCGACGCTACTGGCCGCAAGCATCGCCATAGGCCTCCCAGATACCCAAGCGGCACAACATCTTCGCGCCACCACCACAAGTATCACCGTATTCGCATTCCTTGCCCTGCGGCGCGTCGCAGCCTTCGCCTGCATTGGGAGCGATCAGCGGGCAGTCCAAGTCCGCCAGCGGCTGCCAACAAATCCAAGTGGTTCCGGTTTGACGGCAGCTCGGATACTGTGGCGACAGACGATCGCAGGCGTAACAATCGCAGAGCACCCCGCCCGGGAAGCCACAGGCCGTGAAGTCATTGCCACGGCTTTCGCATTTGGCGCCACTTTGCGGGGTCTCACTGGGGCATGCCGGGGGATCCGTGCATTCGAACCGGCGCTGCTCCCAGCGCTCGGACTGGCAGACGAATAGCGCCCGACAGCCCCAAGTAGCGGAATCACCATAACCACACACCAGTGCGTTGCTGCCCGCACACGCAGCGCCTTCAGTCGGGGCACTCTCGGGGCAATCCTTACGCGGGAGCGGCACAGCACGCTCGCCGGTCGTGCGAATGTTCCCCGTGCCGCCGTCTTGCCCGGGATCCGCCTGCGCACCCGCACGCCCGGCTTGGATGACGCTCATGTCACCTCCAGCACCGGCGACGCTACTTGCAGCGGCGCCAGCGGCGCCAGCGGCGCCAGCGGCGTTCGCTGCGCCAGCGCCCGCCACTTGCTGCGTGCTGCCACCGCAGCCAGGCAACGCAATGCTTGCCCAGCCGACGAGGGTCAGATTCACGCGCAGCCAGGCGGCCCAAGACCGCATCTTGGGGGCTGCTCTGGGCCGGGACCGATGAGCGCGGGCAATAATCTTAGTTGGGGAAATGGCTGTTCGCTCTGCCAAAGGCATCCGTAGTTGCATCCCAACGCCTGCCGACGTTGTAACCGGCAATGTCGTACACGCCACGATGGAAGCCCACCAGATAACGGACCCCGTTGATTAACTGGTAGATCCCTCCGCCACTTTGGCCCCCGGACGTGTCGATCGTCGTGTAGCGCAGCATGTATGTCTGGCCCGAGTCGATGTATACCGAGCCACTGTCGGTGAATAGTTGCGCTTCGTAGTAAGTGTCTGAGAAAAGCATCTCGTACTTCCACGGCTGGTTCAGCGCGTTGATGCTCCCACCTGGGTTCGCCTGCTTTGGGTAGCCGTATAGGTAGGCAGGATTTGCCACCGTCGCCGCTTGCGACCGAATGTACGGGTTCCACCAGCCCGTTAGATTGCCTGGACTGTACCCGCACCATCCGAAGTCAACGAACGCGTAGTCGTCAAACTCATCGGTCGTGGCGCCAGAGTTAATCCAGCCGGCGGGGACGACCGGCTGATAGCATTCGAGATAGGCCCCGGGCGTCAGCGACTGCCAATTGCCACCGTTGTAGGTGACGTCGTACGAGTAAGTGGCCGAGGTATGCGTGATTGGCGCAGCGTCCCCATCGAGGCCGTCCATAGCGTTCACCCAGCGCGGCCAGCGCTGGATGCCACCGCCATGAATATACGAAGGCTCGGACGTCACCTGTTCCCACGCGCCGTTGTAGTACAGGCAGTGCGCGGCGGTGAGCAACACCGAGGGGCTAATCATGGTGCCGCTGCAGCCAACTTCGCTGAAGCTGAGCGGCTTCTCGAGCGTGGCGGTGTTGTTTCGATCCAGCGTGCGCTCGTCGGTACCGCAGCAATTTCTCGCCTCTCGGGAGGGTTCGTCCTCCTGGTGGGCCAACTTGTCCAGAACTTTTCGCGCCAGTTCGAGGTCTGGGTCCGCGATGTATTCGTACTCGCCACGCACGGTGACGCCGCGAAGCTTTTCGGCAAACGCCTCGACCGTGAGCCGTTCGGGGGGCTTCGCCGGCCCTTGCGCCCGCGCCGGCGGCGTTGGCTGCACTTGCCGCTTCGCGAGCTCTCCGATCGGCACTGCCCTCAACGGAGCCTTGCCGCGCAGCTTGTACTTTCGACCCTTCGAGTCGACCCACTCGGGCGGAGGAGCTTCTCCTTGGGGAATTAGGCTGGAGGGGCCAACGGAACCGTTGATCGGCTCTTCGGTTTGGTCGTTGTCGCAGCCGGAGCTCAGCGCACCAGCGAATACTGCCAGGCCTGTCGCCCCCGCAGCGACCACGAATGAAACCCCACCAAAATTAATTCGATTGCCCACTTGCGACCTCCCGGACTGAACCACTCGCAGCGACATCCAACTATGTTGGGCCCCCTACTGTCAAGCCGGCGAGCGCCGCTCGTAGGAGTAACGCTGGCACTGGAGTTCTGGATGGCGGATCGCGTCACGGACAACGCTCGAGCTCATCCCGGATGCCGATGAAGCTCGCGTGAGTGCACACCTGGTCACCGGCACGAACCTTGCGCTTTCGAATCGCACGACGCGACCGTGTTTGTTTGCGAGCCGCCCCCTTCTTCGCTGTTTGTACTCTGCTCGCCGTGCGGCGACTGCACCACGGAACTCGCTGGTGGAGGCTTCTTGGGGAGATCGATCGTGAACACGCAGCCAATGCCAGGCACGTCTCGAACAGTGAGGAAGCCCGAATTCAAGCGCACGGCGGCAAGCGCGATTGACAAGCCCAGGCCGAGCCCCGACCGGTCCTTGCCAGCCTGAGTGAATGGCAGAAAGAGTTCCTCCGCTTTGCCGTCGGGCAGGCCTCCGCACTCGTCCGAAATCTCGATCAGAACCCGATTGTCGGTGGTCCGCGCAGCGAGCGAAACCACGCCGCCGGAATGGGTAAATTTGAAGGCGTTTTGCAGCAAATTCGAAACGGCCGATGCCAACAGGTGGCGGTCGGCATCGATGGCCAGATCGCCGTCGACTACAGCCAGCACAGACAAGTCAATTCCGCATGCCTCCGCTTGCATCCGGGCGACGAGCGCAGCTTCCTCGATGAACTCCACTACCAGCAAGCGTTGAAGGTGCGGCCGTCCAGACTCAAGGCGTACTTCGGCCAGTGCACGCTCAACCAAGGTCGTGAGCCCCGCCAGGCTTCGAGCATGGATAGCGCCGGTGCTTCCGCCAACCCCCACCGCGCCGCGTTTGATGATATCGAATGAAAGCGTCGCCGCATGGAGGAGATTCCGAAGTTCGTGCGCGAGCATGCCCTTCCGCTCGGCGCTTTCATTGACGAGGTCATTTTCCCGATGCAGACCATACGCGGTGACTGCGCCGGCGATCGCGTCGTCGAGGCAAAGGTTGAAGATGTGAAAATCCGCCGTGCTAATCGCGGAGTGGGTCTCGCCTGCCAGCTCCGTGACGATTTGAAAGACATCTCCGTACCCGTGCACTACCTGGCCCACGGTAAAGCCATTTCTCAACAGCTCGCGACCGTGAAGCGCTGAAGTCGCGTCAATCGCTTGTTGTCCGCCGTTATCGGAGCTCACGAGACGCAGCGTATCTGGCGACGCGAGCAAGGCATCCGCGAGTTGGGTCAGAAAGATCGGGATGCCGTGCTCCAACCGCGTTTCGCTCGAAGTCGTGGGCATTCTCTTGCGCACGCGCTGTCGGGCGCGCTCGATAATGAGCTCTCGGTTCGCAAGGATGAATTCGCGCAGCATGAAGGGACCATCTGCTCGATCTGAACGCGCTGCAATGGTGCCGATGTCGCGCGACTCGTTACTGTCGAAGACGCAGGAACTTCCTCGGCATCTACGCCAACTTCGGTCACCGCGTCGCGGAGTTGCTTTTCGGTGCAGCCCAAGGCCGTCGTCCTGTAACGCACAGCCTCGCGGGATTCTTCGAAGGTCAATGAGAGCGCGTTCCCATTGTCTTCGGCGCATCGGTTCGCGAAGCAGTGCATCGACTTTTGGCACTCCGTGCGAACGTTCCACTCGGGCGCGCTGAGCGCGATGAAGCTGCATTCGGACGGGCGCGACAGGGTATTGCAGCCCGGTCCTCCTAAACCGCGAGTACGGCCGGGGCGCCGGGACGGCGAGGCAAATCAATCACGAACACGCAACCCGTTCCTGGGTTGTTGCGGACGTGTATGTCGCCGTTGTTCGCCCGCGCTGCGGCCAGCGCGATGGAGAGTCCCAACCCAAGTCCCGACTGATCGGCTCCCCCTCGAACAAATGGACGGAACAAATCTTGCGTCTTCTCCGGCGACAATCCGCCACATTCATCGGCAACTTCGATGAAGACCCGAGCTTCGGTGACACGCGTCGTGAGAGAAACTTGGCCATGAGCTCGGCTGAATTTGAATGCGTTTTGCAGCAGGTTCGAGACCGCAGAGGCGAGCAGATGCCAGTCGCCATCGACCATCAGGTCGCGATCGACGGGATGTACCGTGAGTTGCAAGCGGTACCCTTCGGCGAGCACTGAGCCGCTCACCTGCATCTCCTCAATGAACTCGACCATCGAAATCGGTTCGAGCTTCGGCTTGTTCGCTTCGAGGCGAACCTGTGCGACTGAGCGATCCACGAGCGCACAAAGGCCGGCCATGCTTCGCGCAAGCATGGCACCCGTGCTCCCGCCCAGGCCGACCTTGCCGTCCCTGATGATGGCGAACGACAATGTCATTGTATTCAACAAATTGCGCATTTCGTGCGCCAAAGTACCAAGACGCTCCGTGCCCTCGTAAGCAAGGTCACGCTCTCGTTGCTCTCCGTATGCCGTGACCGCGCCCGCAATGGCCTCGTCTAGGCAACAATTGAAGACATGAAATTCCTGCGTGCTGATGACCACTGACCCTTCACCCGCCATCGTGGTTACTACTTGGCAAACGTCGCCGTAGCCGCTGACGACCTGCGCGACGGTCAGACCATTCTTCAACAGCTCACGACCATGCAGCGCGGCGGAGTCGCTGATGGGCCGACTGGACGGAGTTCCAACGAGGCGCGGTGTCTGAGCCGCTGCCAAAGCCGCCACAATTTGCGTCAGCAGGATCGGGACCCCATGCTCGAGGCGAGTATCGGTCGACTTCGGAGGCATCCGCTCGGTTGCCTGACGTCGAGCGCGTTCGATGATTTCGTCCCGGTTCGCCGCGATGAACTCTTGGAGCATTTGGACAAACAGTGGCCCTGCTTGCTTTCGGTCGCAAACCCTCCCTAGGCACGCTACGTCGTGAAACTGGCTCAAAACCAATGGGGCGAAATTGCGGCGCTGCGCTGCATGCGAATTCGCGAGCGGTTCCGGTTCGTTGGCGAATGTACGGAATCCGAAATATCAAGTTTGGTGCAATGCTACTGCTCGATCACTGGTAGTGTGACGACTTGGTCGCAGAACTACGAGAGTCGGGCATTCGTGTCTTCACGCGGTCTCGCCGGATCTTGATCGTCGACGACCATGTCGATTCCGCGGATTTGGCTGCCGAGCTGCTCCAAGAGCGAGGTCATGTGACGTGCGTGTCATACGGTTCGCGAGCAGCGATCGTTGCGGCCGTGAATTTTCAGCCACAGATCGCGCTTCTCGACATCGATTTGCCTACGATGAACGGCTACGAACTGGTCACGCATTTGCGCGCAACTGCGTTGCTGAGCGCTTGCAGGTTCATTGCGGTTACCGGAAACGCTGACGAGATGGACCGTCGCGAAAGCGAAGCTGCAGGGTTTTATCGTCACCTCGTGAAGCCATTCGGTGAGGCAGCACTCTTCGAGGTGGTGGATTGTGACGACAGCGGCCCGAATTGCGCGCCGCCGCAGGGTTGGTCGGTCGGCTAGCTCGGGCCTCGAACCATCAGGGCGCGTTCCTCGGGCGTCGTAGCTCGCTACATCATGTCGCGCAGCGTGTCGATCGGGTTCACGTCGTTGACGGGCATCTCCTTCCGTTGCCCAGCCCGCCGACCCACGGCAAGGCGTTCGAGCGCTCGGCTTCCGATCACCTCGTTGAGCGCGTGAGCAACGTCTAGTTCCACGTTGTCGGAAGGAGCCGCCAATCCGAGGGGCTGGGCTTCGTGGCCCCTGACGTGCGGCGGTAGTGGCAATGTGGTACGCGAGCGCCATGCCCACAACTTCTGGAATCCGGCGAGCCGGGCAGACGTGCAGTGTGCTTGTCGTCGAGGACGACTTCGACTCCGCCGAAATGCTGTGCATTTTGATCCAGGAATCGGGCCATGAGTGCCAAGTGGCGCTCGATGCCACCGAGGCACGTGCGATCACGGAGAACTTCATGCCCGACGTTGCGCTGATCGACATCGGGCTGCCTGGTGAGAGCGGCTACGAGCTTCTGCGAGACCTCAAGCGCCAGCCCTCCTTCACACGGTGTCGATTCATCGCAATGACTGCGTACGTAGGTGCCGACATGGCCACGAAGAGCATCGAGTCTGGCTTCGAAGCGCATCTCACCAAGCCGGTCTCATTGGACCTGCTCAAGGCTGTGCTCGACCAATGTGCGGCGGGTACTGACGCGCTCGTTCGGCCTGCGTCCTAAGCTCGGACCTTCTGAACTGGCTCCATGGACCTCTCGAGCCGTACCTCGACGCTAGCTGGGCGTTGCCCGACATCGAACTCGTCCCGTAACATCGAATCGTCACACATCGCAGCTAGACACGCGCAAGTCGGGCTTCACGGCAATGGTCAATTGTGCCAGCGAGCTTGAAGCTTCTTGCGCTGAATTCGCTGCGGCACGCTTCGAGGGTAACTTCAGGCGCGCAAATTCGATACCAGTCGCGTTACGGTGCCGGCGAGCGCCGCGCATGCGAGCGCCCTGTGGAGGAGCTTGGATGTCCGTTCGATCGTTGCTTGCGCGGGTGGTGTTGGTTGGTGTGTGGAGCTGCGGGCTCGGTTTGGTCGCGTGTAGCTCGACGGGTAGTGATTCGGGCGAAACGGAAAACGGGGGCACTGACGGAGCGGGAGCGCCAGGCTCAGCCGGCGCTGGACGCGCGGGCAGCTCGGCAGCCGGCGCTGACGGGCGCGCTGGCCACGCAGGGACTGACGTTGCGAGCGCGGGAGCTGCCGATGACGCGGGTGCGGGCGGCGAATCCGAGAACGGCGGAAGCTCCGGCAATGGCGCAATGGGCGGAAACGGTGCGGTCGCGGGCACGAGCCTCGGCGGGAGTGCCGGCAGTGGGACGAATGTTGGCGGCGGTGGCACGAGCGCGGGCAATGGCGGGACGACGAACACCGGTGGGACAGCGGGCTCCGCACCATTGGGCGGTATGGGCGGCTCCGCGGGAGGCGGCGTAGTCGTTTGCCAAATGGGCGCCGATCACGTGTGCCCCGGCGAGACGCGCAACTTTGGGAGCGGGGTCACGGTTTCGCTCGAAATCAGCGCTTCCGGACCGGTTTCCGTCGCGGTCGCGGCTTCCGGCACGGCGCCAGAAGGCTACGACGCGGTCGGCGGCACACCGACGGTAAGCTTGGGCGCGGCGGGCGTGCCACTGGCCGGGTTCACGACGGTGAGCGTGTCGGGCGTGAACGCCGGCAGCAAGACTCCGCTCGTCCTCTTGTCCTGGCCCACGAACCTGATCTCGTTGCCCTCCACACTAACCGGTGGAGTGATAACGTACAGCGCCACCTTGGGCGGGACTGCACGGATCGTCACGCTCGCTCCACCGGTAGCGAATTGCACGCTCAATGAGCACGCGGGCGGGACGTTCGACGCTACCTCGATTGCGGCGCTGAACGGCGTGACCCGTCTGACGAGCGGGCTCACCATCACCGGCGTCGGGCCAACGGATCTCTCGGCACTCGCGTGCCTCACGCAAATCAGCGGCACGCTTTCGATTCACGATACGACGGCGCTCACCAGCTTGATCGGGCTCCAGCAGTTGCAGTTGGTCGAGGGGAACCTCGATATCTACAGCAATTCCGCGCTGGCCACGGCGGATAGCTTGCTGAAGCTTCACGCGATCACGGGCAGGTTGTACGTGGTGAGCAACCCACAGCTCGTGACCATGGACGGCCTCACGGGTCTGACCACGCTCGGCAGTTCGCTGACGGTCGACTCGAATGCGCGACTGCTCAGTTTCAAGGCTTCCGCGCTCTCGACGCTCAATGCGGGCTTGGCTTTTGCGAACAACAGCGGCAGCGCCTTGACGTCATCGTCGTTCAACTTGAGCGGTGTGAGCGCGGTCGTGAATTCCTCGATCTCCGTGCACGACAACAAAACCTGGGATCTCGGCGGTGGCTTGTCTGGGCTCACCACGCTCGACGGTAATCTCGACATCTACAGCAACGGTCAACTGCTTCAGTTGGACCAACTGAAATCACTGCGCACGATCGGCGGGCGGATTTACATCGTCGGAAATCCACAGCTGGTCACGTTCGACGGACTCACTGCGCTGTCCACGCTCGGCAACTCGCTGACGATCGATTCGAACGCGCGCCTCCTGAGCACGAAGTTACCGAAGCTGACCACGCTCAACGCCGGGCTCGCCTATAGCAGCAATAGCGGCAGCGCGACGGAGCCGTCCGCCTTCGACTTGAGCGGCCTGAAGACCGTCGTCAACTCGAGCATCTCCATCCACGACAACAAGACTTGGGACCTGGGCACTGGCTTGTCGAGGCTCGAGAGCGTCGACGGCAACTTCGATATCTACAGCAGCGGCAAACTCACGCATGTGGATGCGGTGACCGCACTCAAGGTGATCGGCGGGCGGCTGTACATCGTGGGCAACCCGGAATTGCTGACAATCGACGGTTTTTCCGGCCTGACGACGCTCGGCAATTCACTCACCATCGACTCGAATGCGCGCCTGCTCAGCACCAAAGCGCCGAAGCTGACGACGCTCAATGCCGGCCTTGCGTACAGCAGCAACAGCGGCAGCGCGACCGAGCCTTCCGCCTTCGACTTCACCGGTCTCAAAACCGTCCTGAATTCGAGCATCTCCATCCACGACAACAAGACCTGGGACCTCGGCAACGGGCTTTCGAAGCTCGAGACCGTCGACGGTAACTTCGACGTCTACAGCAGCGGCAAGCTCACGCACTTGGACGCCCTGACCGCGCTCAAGACCATCGGCGGCCGGCTGTACGTCGTCGGCAACCCCGAGCTACTGACGATTGACGGGCTCACCGCGCTCACCACGCTCGGCAACTCGCTCACGATCGACTCGAATGCCCGGCTTTTGAGCAGCAAGGCGCCGAAGTTGACGATCCTCAATGCGGGCCTGGCCTACAGCAACAATAGCGGGAGTGCGACCAGCGCGTCCGCCTTCGACCTGAGTGGCCTCACGAACGTCACCAACGCCAGCATTTCCATTCACGACAACAAGACGTGGGAGCTCGGCAGCGGCTTGACCAAGCTCGTGACCGTGGACGGCAACCTGGACATTTACAGCAGCGCGGGGCTGACGCACATCGACGCGCTGACTGCCCTGCGCACCGTCGGCGGCAGAATCTACGTGGTCGGCAATCCACAGCTGTCTACGATCGACGGGCTCGCTGGGCTCACCACGCTCGGCAACTCCCTCACGATCGATTCGAACGCCCAGCTGTCGAGCGTAAAGCTCACCGCACTGACCAAGCTGAACGCAGGCTTCACTTACAGCAACAACAGTGGGTCGCTCAGCGCAGCGTCCGCCTTCGACTTGAGCGGACTGACCACGGTCGTCAACTCGAGCATCTCCATCCACGACAACAAAACCTGGCAGCTGGGCAGCGGCCTTTCCAAGCTCGCGACCGTGGACGGCAGCCTGGATATCTACAGCAATACACAGCTGCAAAGCCTGCCGTTCGCCGCACTGAAAACCATCGGTGGCCGCCTGTACATCGTCAGTAACCCGCAGCTCTCGACCCTGGGGCTCTCCATGCTGACGAGTCTTGGTTCTTCGCTCAGCATCGCGAGCAACACATTGCTACCCAACTGCCAGGCCACGGCCGTCCGCGGCCAACTGACCACCAGTGGCTGGGCCGGGAGCGCGAGTATTTCCGGAAACAAGGCCGATACCTGCAACTGACCCGCTAGCGATACGAAAGCGTATACACCAATAGGAGCGTGTCGCTCGACGGTAGCGTCGCAACGTTAGCGAGTCGGATTTTCGTGTTCGCGAGAATCTCGAGTGTTCTGAGAATCGCACCGGTCATCAAAGTTCCCCCCGCTTGAGCTGTCGAATCGCGTGCTCACAGGCTCGAACCGTCAGGGCCATCATCGTTAGTGTTGGGTTCTGAGTGCCCCCCGAGACAAACGCTCCTCCTCCCGTCACAAATAGGTTGGGCGCATCCCAGACTTGGTTAAATTTGTTGAGTACGGATCCCTCGGGTTTGGTGCCCATGCGAGTGGAGCCCAGCTCGTGAATGCACTCGCCCGGAGCGGCATTGGCGAGGCTCTCCAAGCGGACCTCGAAGCCCGCTGCTTGTACCGTCTCCAGGATCCACCCGAGTTGGTCCTTCGCCATCGCCTTTTCGTTGTCGCCGTGCTGAAGCTCGATGCGCGCCACTGGGATGCCCCAGGCATCCTTTTGGTCCGGATCGACCGTGACGCGGTTCTCACGGAGCGGAAGTACCTCGCCCATCGTCCTGATCCAGAACTCCGAGGACTTCGTCGCTTCGGCCTCGTCGATGATGGCGCGCATTTCCGACCCGCCGAAGGGCGAGCTCCCGCGACCAACGCCGACTTCGGCCGCCCATCCACGGAAAAAGTCCGACCGCAGACGATCGAGGTTTCGAAAATTAGGGATGTACGCCATCGCAGACGCGACTTTCAGGGCGCCGTAAGACTCGGGACGGATCCTCCTAGCGTCAGGGACGACGCCGGCCACCCGAACTGGAAACGAGTACGCATGGTCCATCAGGTAGTTGCCTAGAACCCCGGACGACGCCCCAATGCCGCCAGGATGACGAGCGCTGGCCGAATTGAGAAGCAGACGAGTCGACTCGATTGTCGAGGCACAGAGGAAAACGACCGGCGCTTTCACCAAGTGCTCTTCGCGCGAGACGCGATCCATGAACAAGATGCCGCCGACCCGGCCCGAGTCATCATCCGTCACTAGACGACTGACGACGGTGTCGGGACGCACCGTGAGACGGCCCGTCGCCTCGGCCGCGTTGAGAAGCCAGGTGAATTCCCCGAGCATCTGCCTAGCGGTGATGAGCCTTTCCTCCGGGCGCGACTTCTTCGCGATTGCCGCTGCCAGACGTCGCTCGCCATCCGAGAGACAGCCCGGTGTGAGGAATCGCCCGTCCGGAAGCTGTCGCAGTCCTTCCGTCGAGCCGCGTACCAACAGATAGGATTCGACTTCGTCGTAGGCAGCGGCCAGATCCGCGTACTCGATCGGCCAGTCCTCACCTATGCCGTCGCGACTCGCGTTCTTAAACTCGAAATCCGAGAAACGATACACGCACCGCCCCCACTGATGCGCGCGACCGCCAACCTGCCGGCCGCGGATATAGATGAATTCATTTTCCTCGGGCGTCCGATAAGGATTATCGGTATCATCGACAAAGAGATGCGACGTATCTGGGCTGTAAATCCCCGATCTGGATTGAATGTGCTGCCGCGGGCGTCTCGACGCGTGCGTTGCCTCCTGGGACGCTCTGCTGACCTCGGGACCAGCGTCGACGAGCAGAGTGCTAAGCCCGCCCTCCGCCAAGATCTTCGCGGCCCAACAGCCACATGCTCCTGCGCCAATCACTATGGAATCGTACGAATTCTTATGAACGAGCATACGAGTCTCCTTCCGTGCGAACTCCGATCCTCGACTTCGTTCCCACGCAGATTACATGGCTCAGAACCGCACGGTCGTGCAAGGAAGAGCCGGTCGATTCCTGCTGTGTCAGCCTGCCGAACCTAAAGCGCTAGCCATGGATAAACCCACAAAAACGGCCGAGTTCATCGAACGACTGAAAGCGGACATCGCAAAACGCAAACCCGGAGACCGCCTTCCGACGAAGCCAGCGCTCGCGAAGAAGTTCGGAGTATCTGTCAGCGTGGTAACCAATGCCCAGACGCTCCTCCAGGCGGAGAAGCTGATTCAATTGAGGTCGGGGCAGAGAGCAACGGTCTGCGAACCGCCAAGCTCGACCCGCCGTCGCACCGTGGTTCTTCTAATCACCAAACCACAGACAACGGAGTTATTCGACCTCGTGTCGGGCGATATCGCGGGCTTCGCCAAGCGAGACGGCTGGGAGCACCAACGTCTACTCGCCAGCGACCTGGCCGAAGCCATGCGGCATTGTGACGACATAGCTGCTCGAAAGGTCGACGGCGTTCTCTTCGTTCCTTTCGAGCAAACGAACGAGATGACTGCTTACAACAAAGAGATCGTCTTCCATCTCCGTACCAATGGAATTGCTGTCGTCTTACTCGATCGTGACCTTGCGCCATTTCCAGAACGAAGCGATTTCGATATTGTGGGTATCGACAACTTGGTTGCCGGCTACCTCGCAGCAAACCATCTTTACGGTGCCGCGGGTAAGCGCAAGGTATTGTTCCTAGCAAAACCGAATTCTGCGGCGACGGTCGCTGCTCGGGTCGCCGGTGCGCGCGCCGCGCACGCCCGCGTCGCAGCAAAAGACGTTGCGACTAAGTTTGCGTTCGAAGAAGGAGATCCCGACGACGCTGAATTGGCCCGGAGGCTTGTCGAGCAATACGACGGGGTGGTGTGCGCCAACGACGACACCGCACGCCGTCTCCTGGCGGCCGTGCAACGGATGCCCCTGGGTCCGAAAGATTTCGATATCGTCGGGTTCGACGCCACGAGAGATGGGCCCACAAGGCCGCCGTTTTCGACCATTCGTCAGCCTGTCAAAGAGATCGCAGCCCTAGCGTATCGGGCGCTGCTCGACCGTGTCGCGGATCCTGATCTTCCCACCCGGAGTATTTTGCTGCCTCCGAAGCTCGAGGCCCGCGGCTCGTGACGTGACGCTTATCTACGGACCATGCCCGCTCGGTCGTCACTTGATAGATCCGCCGCTTCCAGGAGTGGCACTCCGGCGCGCGTGCAGCCATCGCAGGCGTAGCCGTCAGGGGCCTCGTCGTCACCCACGCTTGACCCGCTCACGGAGCTTTGCGCTCGGATCGAATCCTGGGATCACTGGTTTCACACCGAGCCTGCTTCCCACCGCCCGGACGAGTGCGCGCGTGCTGGCGTAATCGCCAAGTAGACTCCCAAGACGTTGCGTCGCTTGGTCCGCTTTGTCACAGGCCGTTGCGTAGGCTGCGGTCCCCGGGCGCGCTCGCAACATGCGTTCGTACGCGTCCCTGAGGTCAGCACCGATAGCTCGGAGCTCGTCGAGTTCGATGGGGTCCGCGGACGGTGCGCATTCCAAGTACAACGCACGCGCGATCCCCAGTATGTCCCGCAGCGTGTCGATCGGGTTCGCGTCGTTGAGGGGCATCTGCGTCCGTTACCCAGCCCGGTGACCGACGGCAAGGAATTCGAGCGCTCGGCTTCCGATCGCCAGGTTGAGCGCGTGAGCGAAGTGTAGTTCCACGTTGCCGGAGTGAGTCGACGGCGCGAGGAGCTGGGAATCGTCGCCCCGCACGTGCGACGGCTGAGGCAATGTGGTACGCGAGCGCCATGCACACCACTTCCGGAATTCGGCGAGCCGGGCAGACGTGCAGTGTGCTTGTAGTAGAGGACGACTTCGACTCCGCCGAAATGCTCTGCATTTTGATCCAGGAGTCCGGCCATAAGTGCCAAGTGGCGCTCGATGCCACCGAGGCACGTGCGATCACCGAGAACTTCATGCCCGACGTGGCCCTGATCGACATCGGGCTGCCTGGTGAGAGCGGCTACGAGCTTCTGCGGGACCTCAAGCAGCAGCCCTCCTTCGCAGGGTGTCGATTCATCGCAATGACTGCCTACGTAGGCGCCAACATGGTCACGAAGAGCATGGAAGCCGGCTTCGAAGCACATCTCACGAAGCCGGTCTCGTTGGACCTGCTCAAGGCCGTGCTCGACCAGTGTGCGGCGGGCACTGATGCGCTCGTTCGCCCTGCGTCCTAAGCTCGGGCCTTCTGAACTAGGATCTTCGCGCCGGCTCGCGACGCTTCGTAGCCAACAGCCTGAAGCATTCGCACGACAAGAGCGCACACGTCGTCGCACGCATCAGCCGCCGGATCCCGACGCTCGTTGAGCGTGCATGTATACTCGTCATGCGTTTCAAGCTGCTCGCAGATCTCGTCACAGATCGCTGTGGCTTGACGGTGCTGCTCGTTGGTAAGCATCGACCGGCGGAAGCGTGCGCCGTTTGGGGTTTATCGTCCAGCGCGTCGTACGCAGGCGCGCATAGCCCCAGAGCCACGACTTCGATCGCCGGATTCGGCGGACCACAGAATCTCGTTGTACTTGCGGTTCCGCCACGAGTGACAACGGGCAATGGCGACGCCATCACTGAAGAGTCTTCAATTTTTAACGCGCAAGTAAACTTTATTGATCTGTGACCAAACGTGTCCAGGAACGGACCGGTCGAGCTCGTGGTTACCGCTCTCATCCACGAAGCGAAGCGCTCTCATCCGCCAAGCCCCGAAGCGCTCTCATAAGTTCTCATTGCCTAACGTCGCACGAGCTCAGAGGGCAGCGATCAGTCCCGGTAAATACCAAGCGAGCGCGACCGCTGCGTTGTGCGCCGCGGCAGTGTTTTGCGCATAAACCCGCGGTGTTACCTGAAAGTCGAACACACCTTCAGCGTCAGTGATGCCAGAGATGTAAAGGAAGTGGCTCGATGCGAGGCTTTGGATGATGCCGTGTGTCGTTTCTACGGACCCGATCTGGGTACCTGATTTACCCGCAGCGACGGCCGCGACGTTGGCCGGAGCAAAGGCAGCGACGGCGGAAGCGTCTGCCCACGCGTAATCACCATAGTTGGTCACGTTCACCACGCCGACGCTCACGAAGCCGTCTCCCGCGAAGATCATCAGCGGAGAGGCGGATGCGATCGGCACCGGAATCATGCGAGCCTCCGCGGCAAGACGATTCTCGTCGGGTACTTTGCCCAGGAGCGTGCGGCCAGCTCGACTTTCGATGATCGCGTCGCTGACTGGCGGCACCCAGCGGTCAGTCGGACCCGCGCCCGCTGGCCACGGGTCGTGTACCAGCACTTGGCTGCCGATCACGACGCAGCCGTTGATGTTCACGTCGGGACGTGAACCCGCGGTGCCGAACGCGACTACCAAGTCAGGGGCCGCTCCAGCGGCAAATGCCGCCGGCAAGACGCGAGCCTTTTCGGTAGAGGACGAGGCGTTCTCTGCGGCGTTCATCAACTCTTCGACGCACCAAACCTCGACGGCCGCGTTGTTGAGCGTGAACGTGAGGCGCGGCTCTGGCTTTGGATCTGCGGGTCGGGGTGCACCGGCCGGAACCGATTGGCGACGCTTGGCGGGAAAGTGGGGATACGCAAAATCCGTGAATCCCGCCGGTCGTGCCTTGTCATGGATCAGCACCGAGCACAGAGGATCTGCCTCCCACCACTTATTCGCTACGACCATTACCCGTTTCATCGCGCTCTCCCGGATCATGCCGCGGTCATACTGGCATCGGCAGAACGAGTTATACACAACTCGAGAGCGCTCCGAAAACCGCTCTAGCGCTTATGCCGCCTTGTTGGTCTCGCTAGCCTTGGAGAGCGACGTGGGCGCCGTCGGCTCCGCAGTCGTGGAAACGTCTGACCGGCTCTGCTGCCCCCGATCCAAGACCTTCCCAAGCGCATAAGTCGTCCCGCTGATCCCCAGCAGCACCAGCACGCCTTCGCTCACCACCGGGAACGCCCCGGCATTGGCAGTGAGATACAGAAACCCGGCGGCGATCACGAAAGTGAAGATCAACAGTTGTAGCCGCGAAAGACTGGCGTTGCCCTGCTCGTTGGCAATCAAGAGCCGTAGATCGAGCTTACCGGTGGCCATCTTCCAAAGCACCACCGCCTCGAGCGCGGCAAGAAAAATGGTCGTCGCGTAAACGATGAAAATGAGTGCGTGGTTCATGGTGGTTCCCCTTTCTCTCTGCTCTCGCTCAGTTCAGTTGCTTTTGGACGCCGGCATCCGCCCTACCCGCCCAAGGGTCGCTCGGGGTGTCGTTGCTCTGCTCGGCTTCGGTTGCTACCGGCGGCGTTGTCTCCTTCACGCCTCGGGCGGCGCGGATCTCCCCGCGCGTCATTGGTCCACGCAAGAGTGACATCGCATACCGCGGTTGCACTAGGATGGGCGGTGAAGTCGCGTGGGTATTCCTGACCACGAACCAGCGTGGGGCAAGGCGCTGCAACGTTGCACCGAGGTCATCCCCGACGCTGCCGTCCGCGCCTTGCGCGGCAGCGAGCCCGTCGAGCACACGGGCGCGATCGGCATCCGTCTGCAGCCGACCGAGGCACCAGAGGCCGGCGTTGGACAGGGCGCGGTAGTCCAGGTCCATTGGGTTTTGCGTGGCAACCACCACGCCTACCCCGAACGCGCGCGCCTGCTTCATCAGCGACACCAGAGGGCGCTTGGTGGGCGGATTGGCGGGATGGGGCGGCAGAAAACCGTACACCTCGTCGAATACCATGAGCGCGCGCAAACGCTGCGAGCCGGGCAAGGTGCGCACCCACGACAGCACCTCCTCAAGGAGCACACCCAGCACTAACGCGCGCTCTTCATCGTCCAGATGCGCCACGCTCACGATCACGATCGGCGTTTTTCCCTCGTTGGGACTGAGCCACTCGCCGACGTCCAGCGTGGTGCCTTGGCGCCAGCTAGCGAATGATGGGGCCGCGAGCAGGCTGTTGAGCGCCGCGGCCAGGTTCTTGCGCTCGTTCTTCTTCATGAACGCGTTCACGGAAAGCGCGCCAATCTCATTGATCGGTGGCTCCAACACATCTTGCATCAACGCACTGAGCTCGGCCGTTTGCCCGGCCATCAGTCGGCGTTCAGCAAGGACGCTCAGGAGCACGTGTTCACGGCTCTTGGCGGGGTCAGGCTCGCGACCCAGCAGGCGAAGGACCAGCGAGACCGCGGCGGTGAGCGCGTTGCGCGCCGCCTCGGGGTCGGTGTCCCAGCGCGGCGAGCGCCGCTCCAAAGAAGAAAGCATGTGCAGCGGCTCGCCCGCAGTGCCGCCGGGAGTGAGCACGCGCACCGCCGTTCGAGCGCAATAGGCGGCCAGCTCCGGCTCAGCGATTTTCCAATCGCTCAGCGCGGCGCGGCGCTTCTCGGCTAGCTCGGCAGCACGCGCGGCCAGTGCTTCGGGACTCAGGGCGTCGCGTTCTACCCACGGCTCGAGGCGCGCGGGGTCGAAGTCGGGGAAGGCCAGGAGCAGGTTCGGCAGATCGCCTTTGACGTCGATGACGATGGTGGGCACCTGCGCCCGCCCCGCCTCTTCGATCATCACGGTGATCAGCCCGGTTTTCCCGCTACCAGTCATCCCCACGACGACCGCGTGCGTGACCAAATGTTCCGCCGGCAACCAGAGAGCGCGGCCGCCCTCAGCCCCGTTCAAGTGCCGCCACGCTCCCAGGTTCAATGCCGGTTTCATGATTTGGATCTCCTCTCGTTCTCATTCGTGATCGTTTGCTTGCTGCTTGCCTCTGCGTTCAGGAGAGGAACGGGTCGTTGCTCGGCGTCCCACCGGCACCGGGCTGAGCAGGCGAAGCGGTGGATGTCGCGTTGCCCGAACCAGCGGGCGGTGTATTGGGTACGGTGCCGGCGGGCGGCGTGGTGCCTGGTCCGGTCGGAACAGGATCGGTCGCGCGCTTGCGCGGTCGGCCTGGGTAGAGCGAAGGAGCAATTGCGTCAGCGTCTCCTTGGCGCCCGCGCAGGTAAGCCACGGCGCGCCGCACGTCTTCATACACGTTGATGAAGATCGTGAATGCGCGCAGGCGCTGATCAGTTGCCGCGGCTAGTAGAGCCGGACCTTGCTCGCGCAACCCGACGATGCGCATCAGGCGCACCGACATTTGGTTTGCGGCCTTCAGGTCGTCGGCCGTGGTCCCGGATTTGTTCTGGATCTTGTCCCAATCCTGACGCATGACGCGACCCAAGAGCTGAAGGTCCTGAGCCAGGTTCTTGTAACCGTTGCCGCCCTTCAGCTGGGCCAACTGCGCCCCGTTTAGCAGCCCGTGCTGAGCCAGTGCCTGCGCATCGGCAAAGAGGCGATCGTGCAGCTTGGTCGCATTCGTGTTCAAGTCCTGCAAGTCATCCGGGGGCTGCGTTGCGGCGAGGTACCCCGTGTTCGCGAAGCTCAGCGCCAATGCGTAGTCTTCCAGCTTGTCAAAGGCCGCAATGTCGAACGCCGGCAATTGCTTGACGATCTGTTCGCGCAGCGCCTTCACCTCGGGCAAGAGGCCCAAGACCGACGTGACTCCGGCCGTCACGTCCAAGTTGACCTGCAAGAGCTCTGCCTCTTGTAGTGCGTCCAAGTCCGGCTTGACGCGCGCGTACGCCTCGTCGAGCAGTGCCTCATCACTCAGTCCAACGTTTTGAATCGTCGTTTCCATCTTTCCAATCCTTGCTTCAGTGACGGGAAATCCGCCTACTGACGCTCTGGTCGGATCGACTGCGACCGCGATTGCGAACAAAGTGTCTGACGAACGCGTTTTCCAACTTTCGCCGGCACGGCAACGCTCTGGCGAACTTCGCCGCCGGGCTTCCTAGCCCTGCAATAGACTTTGAAGTCGATCGGAGGGCTAGGAAGCCCTCGGATGGACTTGAAAAGTCTTTCGGAGGGCTAGGAAGCCTTCCGGAGGACTCGAAAATTCGGACTGAGGGCTTCCTAGCCCGAGAAAAGACTTTGAAATTCCTGTTCGACTGTCAAAAACCCGTCCGCGCCCGCTAACGGATTTTTCCGCAGGGCTTCCTAGCCCCAAAAAAGACTTTCAAAGTCTTCTGGAGGGCTAGGAAGCCCTCGGCCGGATTTTGAAAGTTTCGCGTGACGGCTACGAAGCCTTCAGCCGCACTTGAGAAGTTTTCCGCACAGCTAGGAAGCCTTCCGAGGTTTCGAACGCACGCCGTGCTAGGTCGCGGTTCTCGCGCAGCTGGCAACATTTTGTCGTCTGGTCAGACAATCACATTGAAGTACAGCTGCACTGCGCGTGGCAAAGAGTACGCCTACCGGTTGCCCGAACGCGCCGCCCGGGCTTGCTTGGCCCAGACAGCGATGGCGCAGCGGTATCTGCGTCCAGTAATCCCGTCGCAGGTATGTGATCGCAGCACGCGCATCCTCATAGGCCTGGACGAACAACGTGAATGCACGGTGTCGTTGGTCGGTCGCTACGTTGGCTGTAGGTGCTGCACGAGCGCGGCTCCAGGGAACGCTCGGTAGCCCGGGCGCTACCAATGACGCCGCTCGCAAGTCCTCCCTTGTTACCGCAGATTTGCCCACGATCACCGGCCAACTTGAATGCCAAATAGCGCGCAGAAGATTGAGACCCTGGGGCAAAACCCGATATGCGGTGCCGCCTTGCAATTGTGCGAGTTTCCCTGCGTCAACCCCCGTTGCACCAGCACCTTCGCGTCGCGAGCAGCATGATTCGCAACTTGATTGCATGGCTGCGCAGAGCCGGTCCGCGATACGGCGCCGGCTCTTCTATTGATTGCCGTGTGGCTGAAGCGAGCGCCAATGCGTAGTATTCCAGACGATCGAAGCGTCCCAAGTGCGTCTAGCTCAGACTTGATGTGAGCAACCGCATTCCATACCGATCGACGTTGCCGCGCCAGCGTCGATCGCATTCTAGTGATCTTGCCCGAGGCGGCGCGCGCGGCGTGGCTCGACCCGAACGCGCGTTATCGAGACCTGCTTGAAGCGAACGCCAACCTGGACTCGTGCCGGTCTCTACGCTGGTCAACTCGGCGAAGAAAGAGCAAAGGAACTGCGCGTTGGAACCGGGACCGAATTCGCCACAGCCAGCAGCCAGGGGTCGCCAGGCACGGATGATAGTGACGCGGCGAGGGAGCGTGCGCGAATCTCTAGTGATTGATGCGGTGCGAACTAACTGGCGGACCGCTATTGACGATGGCGCGAAATACAAGTCAGGCTGTACTTCATGGCCACCACCGGGACAGAGCAACGAGCACGGCGTTCGCGGTACCTGCCCCCGAGCGCGATTCAGGTCGTTCCAGCGACGGAGGCTGGGATTACAAATGGCCTAAGTGTGCAGGTATCCAATCTCTACTTGGCCGGCGACCGCTCGCTGTTGGGGCAAACCGCTGTGGCTATTGTGGGATCAAGAAAGGCTAGCCCTGATGGCCTGCGACGCGCTGCCAAGCTCGCCCGCGCGCTCGTCGAGAGGGACGTGGTCGTCATGTCGGGACTTGCGGAGGGCATTGACCAGGCCGCTCACCACGCTGCTATCGAGGCGGGAGGTCGTACGATCGCCGTGATCGGCACTCCGCTAGACAGGGCCTACCCTGCTGCACACGCGGCCCTGCAGCAGGAGATTTATGAACGCCATTTGCTCGTCTCCCCATTTGTCCCTGCGGAGCGCACTTTCGCGAGCAGCTTTCCCTTACGCAACCGAGTGATGGCGCGTCTCTCGCGTGCCACGGTGATTGTTGAGGCCGGAGATACAAGCGGATCTCTACACCAAGCGGTCGAGTGCTTGAAGGTTGGTCGGGCGCTTTTCATCGCAAAGTCGGTGATCGAGGGAAAGTCAGCAACCTGGCCGGAACGATTTTTGGGGAAACCAGGCGTCTACGTCCTTGAGCGTATCGAAGATCTTGTGGCCGAAATATCCGGTTAGAGCGACGTTTGTCCATTTTTCGATCGCTGATCTTTCGGCGGCGTGGCTGCGCACTTCTTTCGCAACTGTCCCCCCGCTCTTGCCGATGAATGAATGCCGCGGCGCGCCAGCCGCTTCGGTCCACGGACCCCAGACTTCAGGCCGAACCGTGTGCGAAGAGTGGCGGCGCCGCAGGCCCTATTCTCTCAGCGGACCAAAGTTCTCGCCACTTGCGGGGTGCAGTCCTTGGCGAGGCGGTAGCCCATCCGCCCATTCCGCGAGCCAGTAGAAAAGTGCGCGAGAGTCGTACTGTGGAAGGAGGCCCGGCAGAATGACTATGCCGGCGCCGTTGACGACGGCGGTCGGAGGCGGATACGAAGGTAGATTTGCACTAGTGTACAACCCGCTGTCGAGCTGGTTAGCGGGACGAAGCACCATTCGTTCGAGGAGTTCGCCGTCTATGCGTCATAGGTTTCCGGTCACTGCAACGTTTCCATACTTTACGAAGAGTACTGTGCAAACGGATGATGATCGCGAGATGCAGCGATTGCTCTACGCCGTGAAGGACGGAAAATCAGTCGTGGTTGAGGGACGCACGATGTCGAGCTCGGAATGGTACAGCCAGACTGTCGAGCCCGACTCTCGCGATAGACTCTTCTTGAATCGCACGGTAACGCTGGTGCCAGTGCCTAGCTCTCGTCTAACGCCGCCGGGCATCGGGCCTCAAAGCTGGGTGTGTCTCGATATCGCTAGCCGTCTGGCCGCGCGAGGGTTCGCGCTTGACGCGAAGGTCATCGTTCGCCGGACAACGGCGGTGAGGAGTTCAAAAGATGCTCGGAGCGCGGGCGAGCAGCCGCCGTCTGTCGAAGCGCAAAGGGATTCGATGGCTGTCGATCGATCGCTGCTCCACAATGTGAGCGCAATCACTTTGGTTGACGATGTGGTCAGCGCCGGGAGAAATTCCATGGGTGCTTATCTGCGCCTACGTGCCGAAGGCTTCACGGGTCCAATCACGCTTTTCGCCGTCGCATACACGAATTACGAAAAGGGCCTAAGGGACCCCTACTACGGGCACATCATCTGGTACGAAGGAAAAGAGACATCGGTTCGTGCAAACGACGGGGTTGTTGTTCCGCGACCGTTGGCATGGGAAGCCGACCCGCCAACTCGCGGGGAATGCGCATTTCTAGATTGATATGAATGATACCCACAGAGCGCACGTTTGAGCTTCTGAAGCTCCTTCAATTGCCGGGGGTTGGGCCTGCCCGAGCTCGGGATGCCCTTGCGGCGGCGAGTGGGGGGCGGCTGATAGATCTTGCCGTGGACAAATTGAAGATCACCCCCGAACTGCTGGACCGATCCGAGAAGGAGGCGGTAGAGATTGTGCGGGGCTGCGCAGAACTGAACGTCAAGATCATCGGCCGTGGAGACAGTGGCTACCCGCCGCGACTGGCTGAGATATCTGACTGGCCGCCGATCATTTTCGTCAAAGGCGACGAACAAGCGCTTCTAAGAACTTGTATCGCTGTCGTTGGAACACGGCAAGCGAGCGAAGCGGGAGCCCGAATCGCGAAGACAATCTCTGCGTTTCTGGCGGCGCGAGACATCGTCGTGGTCAGTGGCTTGGCCATCGGAATCGACAGTGCTGCGCACGAGGGGGCGCTTGCTGCCCACGGGCAGACTGTGGCAGTCCTGGCGCATGGGTTGGATACGGTTTCACCGGCAAGAAATAAGGACCTCGCCCGAAGGTTGCTCGATCACGGTGGAGCCCTGATCAGTGAACATCCACCCGGATTTCCTGCCCGGCCTCCTGAGTTCGTTCGGCGGAACCGCCTTCAGAGCGGATTGAGTCTAGGGTCTGTAATTGTGGAGAGCGATGTCGTTGGTGGTGCAATGCATCAGGCCACGTTCACCAGACGCCAGCGAAGGCGGTTGTTCGTCGTACTTGCGTCTACGGATGACGCTCGTCGGACCCTGAACGAGGCTGGAGCGAGACACTTGATCCAGACGTTGGAGGCGACCCCGATTTCAAGCACGAAGGAGCTTGCAGTCGAGTTGAGTCGAGCGGAAGCAGATGTCGAGACGCCGCGTTCTGAGGGCCAACGGCGTTTCGAATGGTAACATCCACCCGAGCGGTTCTCTTCGACTTGGATGACACTCTGGTCGATACACGAGAGCTGGCCCAGCTCCGCGAATCTCGCCAATGGAAGCAAGCAGTGAGGCAGGTCGCGGTGACCCGACTGTTTGCCGGGATCCAAGCCACATTGGCGGAGCTTGATTGTCGTGCCATTCGGTGGGGAGTCGTAACGACGTCCGTCTCCTACTACGCCAACGCAGTTCTCGCCCATCACGGGCTCGACCCCGCCGTCGTGGTCGCCTTTCACGACGCGACACCAAAACCAAGCCCTGCGAGCGTCACCCTTGCGCTAACACGTCTAAGTGTAAGGGCGGAGTGCGCAATTGGAATTGGGGACTCGGAAAAGGATCTGAGCGCCTATCGCTCCGCGGGCATGCTCGCGGTCGGTGCGGCTTGGAGCGCAACATTGGCCCCGGTTGCCTGGGACGTCCGGATTGGCACCCCTAGTGAGCTTTTGGCTCTTCTGAACGCGCGGTCGCCCTGAACTCACTTGATGACTGGCCCGCGTGCACCCCACTAGACGGCAGGCGCTTCGGGGGCGGTCGACGGAGTCAAAAGGGGTGGGACAGGGGGGCGTTCCTGTTTCTTGCCGCAATTGGGACAGGCCCACGCCATGGCTTCGCCCAGCGCTGAGCGTTTGAGGCTAACCTGAAACTTACATTGGCACCCCGTACATGCAGAGCGCAACGTCACCGCTTCGTCCGCTTTCATTTTGGGGTCGAACCGAACAACCCCGTCTTCAGGGGACCACTTTGCGACTGCGACGCTCAACTCGAGTTCCTGCTTTACTCGGCGCGACGTCAGAGCAGCCTCTGGGCCAACCGGAGACTTGACGGCGCTTGCAGTTTGCAGCCAACCAACGCTGATGGTGCACTGAGCAGTCCCTCGGGGCGTTTGGACTTTGATCGCACCGATAGAAGACCGAACCACCCTGAGCGTGTTCTCAAGAGCAGCATCGTCGTTTTCCTCACTCGCGCCACCCCAGAGCCCTAGAAGATAAAATTCGTCGCCGTGGGCACGGAAAGCCGATGACTCACCAGCGAAGTACTGCTTGCTACCTGCTAGCACCTCGGCGACGGCAACGAGAAGCGCATCGGCGTTTTCGTAGCCGAACTTGTCGTTGATCCACTTGAAGCGGTCGATCTCAAAAAATGCAACCCAGAAGTGCTGTTCCTTCAGAATCAGATCGTCCATGGCCGCGAGTAGCGCTGCTTCGTTCGGCAACTTAGTTAATTGATCAACCTGCTGTTCACGGCGAACGCGGCGATCAATCTGAGCCCGGAGCGCCTCCATGGCCTGGTTGATCTCGTCATCCGCTCCCCGACGCTCGTACTTCATCCGCTATGTTCGCTGCTGCTGCTGCTGCGCAAGGTACTGAAAAATCCGTTCCGCAACCTCATCCAGAGTTGCAGCGGAATGTGGATCTTTGCCCGCGTCGAGTGGTGCATTGACGGTCATCACGCCTTGATCGCTCGTCTCGATCGTGATCACCCAAGCCAGGCCAGCTTGCTTTCGCCCAAGCTCTGCATTGATTAAACGCACGCTCCAGCTTTTGAGACGGTCTGCCAGATGATTGAACGACGAAACCCCGCGCTGCGGCAATCCGCTCGGGCCAGTGTCTCTGAAAATACTTCTCGCGCGCATGTGCGGAAAGTCCTTGTAGACGGCCGTTACCAGTTCTCGGAACGAAAGGGAACGAAGCCATCGTGAGAGTTCAACGACGCGAGCCGTCGTCGCAGCGGGAAGAGTTGCCAGAACTTCCTGACCGCGCCGTTGGCCTGTCTCTGTCAGCTGATACTTTTTTTTCGAGGCGATAGGCGATTGGTCGATCAACGCAAACCCGGTGGTCTGACATTGTTCGATGGCCTCATATACGCGACTATCGAAGGGTCCGTAGTTATAGGGCTGGAAGTTGAAGTAAGCGCCGCCGAGTTGAGCGGCAACGGCCGGCTCAAGAAGAAAAAAAATCTTCTGCACCTGCACCGGTGTCCAAGGTGCACGATCAGAGGTCGAGAGCACAGCAAGCACGTAGTCTTCTTGCGAGACGCGCGGATTCATTCGACCACGCATATTTATCCCTCGCTTTTGGACCTAACGCGAACACTTTGCTCAACCACAGGCCTTTTCTTGGCGAACGGCACTTGGGCTGCCGCCCGGCAGGTGCCCGCGTCGTCGGGTTACCGCGCGGTCCGCACACGTTCTCCGACAGTGCGCGTCCTGAGCGCGGCAGGATGCAACCGGCGCAAGCGCTAGCGCTTCCAGCGCTTCCAGCGCTTCCAGCGCTTCCAGCCTCTTCGGCACCTGTGAGGCGAGCCAGGCACGCTCCGGGGCCCCCGGTGCCAAAAACGATAGCTGCGTCCGGCGCCCCGTGCGGTACCCTTGGCAGGCTGCTGCCGGTTACTCTGCCATCCCCGTGCCGGTTCGAGGTTGCTCCCGCCGCTTGGGCTTTTGTTCCTTCCCAAACACCTCCCCTCGAGTGTTGCAGATCCGTGACTTTCGAACGGTGGTCCAGAACTCCTGCGCGGATTTGCTCGACACCATCTGTGAGCGTGCACGCGGAATCCGCGCAAAATCGGTGAAGTAAGCCATCGACCGGTGGGCTTGTTCACCGTTCACCGGCGGAGCGCGATCTCAATCCCACCGTCTGAGCACCCACCCAACTTCCATGTGTTCGCCGGGGGCTCGACAGTCTGCGCGATGCCGCCGACACCTCGAGTCCCCGCGGGAAGCGGCTGAGCAACCGGCTGACAACTTGCGCAGATCAACGCTGCAATCGGCCTTTTGCAGTATGCGGAGCTTGCGATCGAGGGCGGCGTTTCTGCGGCCCTCGATGCGCCAGCAGATCGCGGCGTAGTTCGCTGCAACGCTTTGATCGGCATTACCAGGCGACCGATCGGGGTGAAAGGCTGCACGCCGCCCGACAAGCTCGCTATCGCGATCGCCTGCGCGCCGTGACGCATCAGTCTGGATACCCTGAGCCAAAAGTCAGCTCAAAACTGCAGAAATCCGCTGTGCTTTAGACACTGCGGCGCCTGTCCGTTCAGCGCTTGCGTCGCCCCCGATTGTGGCTTTGCGTCGACCCGGAGTGTTCCTTCGGAACGGGTTTCTAGATCGGACACCGCGTCGCGGGAACCGACGCCGCCGGCCGGGGCGCCTACCAGCGGCACACGTACGGCATAGTCAGGCGATTCGCGCCGCCTGTGCCTGGGCCTTCGAAACGACGGCAGTGAGCCGCGTAGGCGCCAGGAAGAGTACCGCCAGGCCGTCCGCAGTGCACGGCGAGCTCGCGGCGCCGCGCCACCGGCGCAGAGCGCGTAATTCTGTTCACCGGGCATCAGGCGCGGTTTTCACGGGCATTCTGATCGCTGCTGGAGAATGGAGAAACGGAGAAACGCGGTTCACAGCGCCTCGAATCCTGTCGAGCTTCGCGCCCAGCTCCCTGGGATGCGGGGGAATACTCAGCTGACCACGCTTTGCGACGGCGGTCGCATGGGCCCGGAACATCTGAGGCAATGGGGAAATGACTGGGGCGAATGGCTGGCACCCGCCGGATAGGGCAGTGTTAAGCGCCCGAAGGCAGATTGTTGCCGAAATACCGAATGTCGAGGGTACCGTCGACGCGGACACTGCCGTCCCATACGGCACCCTCTGTGTGCCACGGGACTGTGCAGCCACCTAGCTGCGTAAGGTACTCGTCGCAAACGACAATCGTCCGATGATCCGATGGCAGAAGTCTGACGAAGGCACCTTTGCTCGGCGCGTCACCGTACCAGGGATCCGAAACCGTCGCCGTGCGCCTGACCCATCGGCGGCGGGTGTTGCCGCTCGATGTTGTTGGCACGCGCTCCCAAAGCAGGCGATGGTCTTCCGATTCCCAGAAGTCGTCCGCGGATAGCGTAGCGTCGTGTTGTCGAACCCAGGCCCGCAAGCCGTCCATATCTATGAAGTCTGCAACGAGCCTACCGGTGAGCCACACCGCGCCCGTTCGCGATGCATACCCTGACTGGCAGAGCAGGGCGGCAGACGTGGAAGGCACGCCATGCGTGAGGACCAGCATCGGCCCGTCACCCAGCTCGTCGGCCCGAGCATGGCCGGCACCGAGTGCCTGCACGCGCAATGCTTCCGCGGCCCAGACGAGACGAAAGACGACGCCGTCCTGGATGAACGCCTGCGTGCGTTGCTCCTCGCGCACGGAGAGGCCGTCCAGGATGTCAGCGAATGCGGTGCCACTTATCCAGTGAGCCAATGCGGATTGCCACTTCTCAGGGGGTTTACGAACCGAAAATGAGGGGTTGACCGCTACGCGCTCGGCCAATTCGATTGCCGTGCTGACAATCTTGGGCGTGTCCTGTAGCTCGATTGCGCTCTGGAACGTCACTAGAAGCTCGATGAGTGCGTCCATCTGATCGAAAAGGAATGTACCAGCATCCGCGCCGAGCCCCGCGCTAAAGCACGCCTTGCGTTGCTCCACCGTTTTGTGTGACCACAACCACCTTGCGCGAGATCCGAATACTTCGCGCTCCACCAGCTGAACCCACTCCTCCTGGCGTGCCAACGTCCGCCGCCACAGGGATTCCCTCAAGACCTCGTCGAGCGCTGCCGCGAGGTCTTCGACTGGCGTCTCGAGGGGATCGATGAGCGAAAGGATCGCAACGTCCAGGTCGGAGACGTACTCCTCGAGTGTGCGCGTCGCTGGGTCTTCGTCATCTTCGGATTCCTCCGTGCGGCCCAGGCGCGGGTCAGTCCAAAGGTCCTGGTGATTGGCTACGTACTCCATCAGCTGGGGTACAGGGACGCTCAGCTTCTGAGCAATATGCTTGGCGAGCTCGGCGACAAGCCGTGCAAAACCGCTCACGAGGTGCTGGTTTCGCGATTCTTCGATGAGCTCCTTGAATCGATTGTGCTGTGTGTTCTGGCTGCCGTAGTCGAAGCAGGGCAACACCACGATTCCGTCGAGGTCGACGTACGCGCGTCCCGCGCGGCCAACGACGTTGGCAAACTCGGCCGCCGAAATTGACTTGTGACTATTCGTCTCCGCATCAAAGCGCGTAAGCGAACGGAATATCAAAACGCTGCACGATAGGTCGACGCCTTGTGCGAGCGTCGGTGAAGCAATGACGATCGGTAGACGTTTCTTCTCGAGCAGGTCCTCTATCGCTCCTTGAAATGGACGCGGCAGAGCGCCATGGTGCGCTCCGACCCCAAGTGCAAGAGCCTGCACCGCCGGGTGTTCTGCACCCAGCCATTCGCGCCCTACCGCCAGCGCAAACGCGACGTGATCGGGCTCCGGCGCTTTCACATGCGAAAGGTGCCCCTGCGCGCGGACCTTGACGAACGTCTTGATCAACGGGTCTATCTGGGTTCGCTGAGGCGAGTAGATGAGCACCGTATGACCATCGCGCGAGAACGCGTTCGCGGCAGCAAGACAAAATTCCTTGTCGTCGCACGGGAAGTTCTTTTTCCGTCGCTTTACTGCCGGCGCTTCTTCTTCGATGAAGCGAACGACGAATGCCTCTTCGTCCTCAAGAAATTGCAATCGGGCCGTCCCGGGCCGGGCAAACCAGTCCAGGTGTGCCAGCCTGCGGCGCGTAGGACGCCAATCGACGTGAACGGTTTCGCCCTCTGCATCGTGCCGAAGCCACGCACCGAAGTCTTTGAAATAGGGGTCCTCGGAGTTGAACATGGCTGAAAGGCAGACGATCCGCCTGTCATGCGCGTCCGCGCGACGAAGCAGCCGCTGGACCAACGCTTCGTAGCGAATCTCGCGGCTCCCGAGTCCTATCATGTGCCCCTCGTCCAGCACGATCAGCCCGACGTCATTGAGAACGAATGGATCTTGCCGAAGCGCGAAATCAAGCTTCTCAGGCGTCGCGACCACGATGCTCGCGCTCACGAGCGACTCCTGGTCAACTGAAGAGGTGCCGATAGCACCGTAAAGCGATGTAACGGCTGCACCCAGGGGGACGAAGGTGCGGGCGAGCACGCGTTCGACCTGAGCGGACAGGGCACGCAACGGGGTGACGTAGATAACTCGCTTCTCGTCAGCCAGGGTACGCAGAATGCAAAGTTCGGCGATCTTGGTCTTGCCGGCGCTAGTGGGCAGCGCGATCACAAGATCGTCTGTCGGGTTCACCGAGCGGTGTGCCGCCTCGAGCTGCGACGGCCACAGATCGATGTGCGGCGGGCGGCGTACCGCGAGCTGCGCAATGAAGTCCCGCCGCAACTCTGTCCAGCGCTCGGGGAGGTCATCTCGCGGACCTGACGGCAGCCGATTGTGGAGGCTGTGGTCCCAGAGGTCGCCCATCAGATGACTGGTGAGCGTCGCGACCCACCATGTCGGAATATTGCCGACCTCGGATGCTGCGCCGATAAGCTGCTGTAGAGCCTCGATGGCTCGGGCAAATCGCTCTGCGTCCCCTATAAACAGAGCCGTATCGGCAAGCCCTAGCGCGCGGAAATACGTAGCGGTGAGCGCGAGCAGAACCGCGTCATCGGCGTTGAATGCGTCGTCCTCGCTCTCGAGCCGCGCCGCGACCGCGGCATCGGAATGGTCGTCATGTGCCAACCATTCGACAATGAGAGCCCGCAGACTCAGGAGATCCCGTCGAAGCAGGTACGCGAGCGCCTTCTCATTTGAAGCGAGGTTCCGCTCAAGTACGACTCTCGGCAACAGAGAGAAGGAGCGGGCAGCAAAGCCCGCGAGATGAAAGGCAGCTGCCGCAACGACGAGATGTCGTCCCTGGTCTCCGTCATCTGTACGCCCTCGCCGCGCCGCCGATTCGATAGCTTCAGCTGCAACCTCGAAGGCATCCTCGGTCCGGTGCGGATTGTCGGACGCAATTCGGCGGTTCGCGTCGCGAAGCTCCAATGCGAGCGCAAGAACGACGTAGCCGAAATCGAGAAGATCCGCACTGAGCGTTTCCGGGAATGAGGGGCCTTCTGCCGCCACGACGCCCTCGCTCCACACCATCCCCCGGGCGATCCCTTTCGCTCGAAGGCGGCCACGAAAGTCGGCGCCTAGATAGCGGTCCAGCGACGCTCGAATGCGGTCAGGGTTTTGTGCCATGGGCTGCGTAGACCGAATTCACGAATGCGGCGTGGTCAGGAATCAGGACAACGGCCGCACCGCGCTTGATGGCGCGCTTTTTCGGCTTGGGTGCGGCCGTCAGGAGAGCGCTTGGATCTTTACCAGCTAGAGCGAATATCAGGTGATGCACGTCGCGAGCAGGGAGGGCAGCATCGGCTAGCATCGCCTCGAATCGTTTCGCTTCTTCGTCGCGATCCTCGTCGTAGAGGCGCTTGACGATGAATGCGAGGGTAGAGGGGTTTGGGCGCCCGTCATGTCCGTCGAGGCCGTCGCAGGCGCCCTTCACCGTAGTCGATGAAAGCGCCGCGGCGCTCTTCGACTCGCCCTTGAGGATTCGTGTCTTGCCGGTCGGCGACACCTCGATCGCGATCACGTCGTTGCCATGCAATGGCATCTGACGATCGCTCTTCCAGCGAAGCTTGCGGATCGGAACCGTGAACGGCGTCTGCCCGTCTACGTACTCCGTGGCCAGTAGCTCACCCAAGTCGCCCGATTGCGTGCGTTTCGATGTCGGCAGGCTACTGACAATCGTCGCCAGCGCTTTGTCGTAGCCGCCCAGCTTCAGAACGACCTTTTCACCGACAAAGTGATCGGCGACGAGCGTCTTCAGAGCGGCGAGCCCAACGGCGCGAGCGTTCGAACGCTCGCCGTAGAGAGGGACATCTCTTGTCGACGCTTTGAGCTCCAGCCAGTCGTGAAACAGCTTCTTCGTCACCATAGCCCCCGTGGGGATGCCTCTGATTGAAACACACGAGCCTAACAGGGCACGCCCGGCGTGAGAATGTGCGCGCCTGACCCACACCGAGAGGGTTCGACATTCCCAAAAGGGAGTATTTCAGCGAGAAAGTCTGAGTCAACACCAAAACGGGGATATGTCCTGGTCCCGGTGCGCGAACACGCGCCCAGGCAGCCTTCCTAGAATGCGATTTGGTCCGGCACAGCGTTGGGTTGACCGCTGTGCAACGGTCGCGCGATGTTCCAGTGGTGGCGAGCAAGACGAAGTCCGGGGACAGAAAAGGCATCACCAAGCTCAAAGTCAAGGTGCAGCGGGATCACCTGCAGAAGATCGCGGGGCTGCGCGGCAGCACTGAGGCGCTGGCTGAGCTGGTCTGGAACTCGCTCGACGCTGACGCCCGTCATGTTCGTGTCCTGGCATCCAGAACCGGCTTGGATGGCATCGATAGTGTAACCGTCGCGGATGACGGCCACGGCATGACTCGCGACGAAGCCCTAATTTTTTTCGAGAACCTCGGCAACTCGTGGAAAAAGGGCAGGCGATCGCGCGGCGGAAGAGAGCTGCACGGGCAGGCCGGGCAAGGCAGGTTTTGTGCCTTTGCTCTCGGTTCTAAAGTCGAGTGGGTCTCCCGCTACCGGGTCGGCGATCAGGTGCTTGAGTTCCGCATCGCAGGCGACGCGAGTGCACTCGAGTTCTTCGGGGTCGGCGAGGCACAGCCAAGCTTGGCGACTGAACTGGGCACGATTGTAACGGTGTCGAACATCACAGAGACGGCTGAACCTACCCTCGCGGGAAAGATCGACGAAAAACTACTCAGACTGTTTGCTCCATACCTCAAGCGCCACCCTGACGTGCGCTTGTCGGTCAATGGCATTGAGCTTGATTCCGAAAAGCTCATCACTCACACGGCGGAACGGATGTTGCCTCACCTCGCAGACTCAAACGGTAAACCGATGAATGCGAGTTTCACCGTGATCGAGTGGGCCAAGCCGGTGGAGCGCCAGATCATACTTTGCGACAGCCAGGGCGTCTCCCTCGCGACGCGTGAGACCTCGGTCAGACCCAAAGGATTTCAGTTCACCGCATATGTTCGAAGCGATCGGATTCGGGAACTGCATGCCGACAATTTCCTCGAGTCCCACGACCTTCACGCGGATGTCAGAGCGCTTCTCGACGCCACGCAGGCCGGACTGCGCGACTATTTCCGAGAGCGCAGCGCGGTTGATGCGCGCAGCCTGGTAGAGCAGTGGAAAGAGGAACAGGTATACCCCTTTGATGCAGCACCGGCCACGCTGATTGAGGAAGCCGAGCAACAGATGTTCGACGTCGTCGCCGTAAACCTGCACGAGTACCTACCGGCCTTCTCGCAATCAGACGCTAAGACGAAACGAGTTTCCTTTCGCTTGCTGCGTAGCGCGATTGAACAAAGTCCCGAGCAGATACGCCGGATCATCGAAGAGGTTTTGGATCTTTCGCCCGCCAAGCGAGATGAACTCGTTGACCTTATCGAAAAGACGTCGCTGGAAGCGGTGATCGGCGCCTCGAAGAAGGTTGTTGATCGACTTGAGTTCTTGAAAGGATTAGAGGTCCTGCTCTTTGATGCAGAAGCAAAGAAGCTGACGAAAGAAAGGCAACACCTCCATAGAATTTTGTCAAGGAACGCTTGGATATTCGGTGAAGAGTACAGCATCAGCGTTGACGATCAGAGCCTGAACGAGGTCCTTAAAAGACACCTACACCTCCTCAGAAAGCCGGAACTCGGCAAAGAGACGGTTACTGCGGAAGACGGCAAGACGGGCATCGTTGACCTCATGCTTTCGCGAAGCATCCCCTTGCACCGGGGCGACGAATACGAGCATCTGGTCGTCGAGCTCAAGCGGCCGGCACAGAAGCTCAACTCTGATGTAATCACCCAGATAAAACAATATGCTTTCGCCGTGATCACAGACGAGCGATTTGCAAACACGAAGACCCGCTGGGTCTTCTGGGCTCTTTCAAATGAGATGAACGAGTTTGCTCACGAAGAGGTCAACCAAACGGGACGCGACCCTGGCGTCTGTTATCAGAAGGGCAACGTCATCATTTACCTGAAGACGTGGTCAGAGGTTCTCGCGGCGTGCCGAGCGCGAATGGCGTTTTTCCAGAAGGAGCTTGGTATTATGGCGACGCACGAAGAGGGTCTTGAGCACCTTCGAAAGTTCTACAAGGAGCATATTCCGGACCTTTCCCGCAAGTCCGCACAGAGTGCCGTCAGTGGAACAAACGACGGTGCCGCAGCTCCGACTGCTGTGTCGTCTCGCTGACGAGCGATACACAGCCGGCAATCAACGATCACCACCAGAAGAAGAGAAGAAGCGAGAGCATTTGTCTGAGTTCCGTATCAATCCGCGAACCTTCTCGCCTTTGAGCCTTTTACCCGCTAGATTTCAGTTGACGCGTTGACGCCAGGTTGCCGTGGCGATCGTAAAACACCTGTAGCGAGGTGACGGCCATGATGCCGCAATCCGACTGAATCCCGCGACTTTTCTGTTAGTTACGAATGATTCTCAGACGTTGAAAACACACTTAATTTTCGCCCTCCTTCAACTCACGACTCGAAGATCGGGGTTAAGTCCTTCAGTGCTCCCGCGAGATTTGAACTTCGAAGCACCCAGGTCATGTCAGACGCAGAGCCCGTTGCAACGCGGCGATCGTATTCGGTCCCGCGATCCCATCAATGCGTAGCCCCGCTTTCTTCTGGAATGCCTCCACCGCGGCCCACGTCTTCGGGCCGACTACGCCGTCTTCAGCCAGCGACGGCTCAGTGATCGCGAGAGCGTTCAATGCCTGCTGAATCCCGAGTGTGGTCTTGAGATTGAACGTCGCGGGCATCGGCCGCGGGAGCGCTTTCACGTGGCCGACGCTGTAGCCCTGAAGTTTGGACAGCGAACCGTTGAACCGGTCTTCGTCCTTGTCCGCGCTGCCTGGTATGCCGGCCACGGTACCCTTGCTGGTGAATTGCCAAAACGTCCAACTGGACCATCCATTCACCGGCGCTGGTGCCCGGGCGCCCCAATGCGCGACCCAAAGATCCGCTCGCTTCGCGATCTCGGAGGTGCCGGGCAGTGAGTTCCAAAAGCCGGGCGACGTGTAAATCAGTGGTCTCACTCCGACCGCAACCAGATCCAGCCAAGCGTTTACTCCTTCGATGATTTTTGCGGGCGCGACTCCGTCCGCGACCTCGACGTCCAAGACGGGCGGTAGCTCACCACGGTCGCCCAGTTGGGCCAGGAAGTGCCGAGCTTGGGCTCGGGCATCTTGTTGGGGGCGAAAGAAGTGATACGCGCCACGCAGAATCCGAGCCCGTTTGGCTTCAGCCCAATGGTCGGCAAACAAGTGGTCTACGAGAGTGGTCGACTCAGTGGCCTTGATGAACGCGAAGGCGACGCCGCTGGCGGCGACGCCGGGCCAATCAATGAGAGGTTGGTAGCCGGAGACGTCGATGCCTTCGGCGATCGCACTGTTCGGAGGTGGCTTCACCGGCTCGTAGAGCGTGACTCCACGATGTTCGGCATCGTTCTGAAAGTCCGGCGGATGCCACTCGACACGCGCCAGGAGAGCCACGTTGTCGAACATGAGCGTGGAGGTCGAGAACATCGGATACGTGCCAGGGTTGTGGAGGACTTTGATCGCCCAGGCCGTCATCTCTGGAGTGACCGCGACCTGTGCGAGCAGCTTGTAGCCAGCCGGAACCGGAGGGTTCGTTGTCATTTGCGTTTTCCCGGTATGCGGGACGCACCGCGCGTCGCGCACCGTCTGGGTCGACCGGGCCACGTCCCCGGTTGCGCAAAAAATAACCGGTGGCGCCGCTCGATTCCCTCCCTAAGGAATTCAACGCTTTCGCACCGGGTCGCTCGGGTGCTTGGGGCGCCAGCGCACCTACTCGTCCGGCTCAGCGGCGTCGCGTTACCACTTTACTTCCCTACCCCCGGGCCCGACGAGTTTCGACGGAGCGTCCTTGAACACAAGCTCTTCTGGCCAGAACAAGACCGAGCCGTCCGCGCCAATGAACTCAGCAAGATCGCGCTCTTCAGCGGCGACGCCCTGCTCGAGGAAGTCGTCGGTCAAGAAGCACGGGTCAGGGTGCGCCTTCAGATACTTGCCGAAATTTCCGGTCGCCATTTTCGCGCGCTTGTTCACGGCCCAAGTCGAAAGGCGGCGAAACACCTTAGGGACGAGCACTCCCCCACCATCCTCCTGAACCGAAGCGCCCTTGCCGCGGAACCGCAAGTTCCAGTCGAACGCCCCGACTTTGGTCTGAATGTTCTTCCAAACCCCCAGCTCTCGCGAGTAGGCCATATCCGTCGCATCGAGCAGGGAAGCGATCTCTGGCTCCGACATCGAATTGTAGAACGCCGGCATTGCCCAGCCGTTCTTCACGGCCCAGATGTTGACGCTCTCGGTTCTCGTGCCGAGCCTGACGTAGATCTCGCCGACGAAACGCCCGTAGGTGTCGAACACCTCGTTCGGGTGATCGACGAAGGACACGACCGTGCACTTCAGCTTGGTCGTCGGGGCGCGTTTCAAGAACGTGGCGAGCGCGACCGTTGCGGACTCGGCCAAGGGCTGCCGGTACTCAAAGTTCCACTTAAGGTAGCCCGCGTGCTGGGTCTTGCTCTGCTCGCTGGCCTTCAGGGTCGCACTCGGACGGTAGTGCAGTTCAGGCGCGTCGATTCCCTGCAGGCGCACCGTGATGAAACCCTTGTCGTCGATCGCTTGCTTGGTGGTCCGGCCTCGCACGGTCGCGTTCTTGAAAGCCTTGGTGACCTTGAAGCGCGCCCCCGCGTTGGCGCGAAACCTGAATGATGTTCCGGTTGTCTTGATCTTGATCTTGGTCGTATCGGCGTCGGACGATCCGAGCGGCCAGAACTGATTCAGGTCAATTTCCCCGTCAACCTCGAGACGTCCTTCGGCCATTGCGGATATTCCTTCCAACTCGCTGCGAGCAGTGTCGCGAGATCCAGCAGCATATCGCGCCGCAATTGGCCTGGCGATAGCATCTGTTCGTCACATGGCGAGCTGCGCCATCCAGGCCCGAACAACGCCGAGCGAACCGATAGTCATTTGTTCGCTAGGTTGGGCCCGGCGGGATGCGCCTCATGCGAAGCTTGGCCGATACTTAGCGGATGCGTGAGGCGCTCGTCGATACACCCACACGCCGTGCCGCCAAGGCGATCATTTCCAGCGGCCCGATCGCAGACTTATTCACGTCCCGTCCAAACCTGAATATCAAAGGTCTGTATCCCCCCGGCACGAACGAGGTTCAACTATTCGTCCGCGCGGCTTGGGCAAGCTCCGTTGCGAAGTAGTGTTGCCAGTCGACCCACGGTCCATTTGGATTTTCAGCGACTCGAACGCTTGTTGGTCTTCCGCCCAGCACTCGGCAGATTTCGAATACATGTTCACGGCCAACCTCTGCTTGGTTGAGCGACAGAAGCTCACGTCCCGCCCGTGTGAGCGCATGGGAAGCCGACTTAGCGTAGGGCTTATCAGGCATACGCTTCAGGCTGATGCGCCAAGCACCCAACACCAATTCATTATCTGGGTGCATTGGGTCTTCATTGGCAGACAGCAGTCCTTCCTCGATAAGGAGAGTCAGTAGTGGGTAGTACTGGCACCCGTAGAAGATCGGAATGAACGAACCTTGCACGAACAATGGCGCGACCTTGGCAAAGGCGGTCGCGGTCCGCAGATCCATACACCTCAAAGTGTCGAGGGTGCGCAACGAGAACGCGCTCGGATCCTTGATCTTGCCTTCCAGGAGCCTGGAGTAGTGCTCCTGCATGTAAGCTACCGACGTGATCTCAGCATCGGCCCAAAAACGCTCCCAGAAGTACTGGTGCTCTTCCGTTTTCTCCCTGTTGCCCGGCTCATCTTGACCGGATTGGAGAGGCGTCGGTGCCGCGAGCAATCCCGCGATACCTGAGTCGTGCTTTAGCGCCCTCGAGATGACCGCGCGGCGATTGGCAGCCTTCACAAGCAAAGGTTCGATGGCCTCGATGACGAACGCTTGTTCGGCCGGCGACAGCTCGTCCAGTGGGTTGCCAGAAGTGAGATGGCCGGCAATCCGTTCCGCAAACGCACGCGCGACAATCGTCGTAGGCGAGTGGAATGCCTGCATGATGTTCTCCACCAGGGACAACTTGACGGATACACCGAATTTGCCCGTGGTCGGGTCTACCTCTATGCCCCCCTCCACATTCGAACCGGAGTTCTTACCCATGTGCTTCGATCGCAGCGTCAAAACGGCGCGTCAAGCCCGTCGGGGGCTCAGGTGCTTGCGCCCCCCAAATGCGGAGCGCCAACGTAACACTTCGCCGTGGCCCGTCTTGGCGCCGGCTCGTGAAGCGTCGCTGGCCCCGGTTCAAACCAGCATCCATAAAGGGCCCCCACCGACGAAGACGAGTGGTTTCGGGAGAAGCATTGACCCGCTCCTCGACCCCCGCTGTTCACACTTCAATTCCGTTTTTACAGACTTTCGATGGCCAGCGATGGCGTACCAGTCGTTGCGACCGCCGCACGGGTCGATCTCGTGAAGCAGCTCGGGGGGGCACGCTGAGAAGTAGAGTCGCGCCAGATCACCACGAACGACTCGATCACGCCTAAATGTGAGCCGTATCCACGATTCGAACAGACCGATTGGCTCCGGTTCACGAATCCGATGCTACGCGGCCGCAAACTCTCGGGCACTTGCCAATTGTAGAAATTACTAGCGACGGTCGGTTGACGCGGCAAGGCGAGCCCTGCAACGGTCAGGCATGAATGCAGCGGAATGGATCTCTGCAATTGCAGGCGTGATCTCTGCCATCGGCATCGTATTTCTTTGGATACAGACGAACCATCTGCGGCGAGAGATTGAGCAAGACCATGAGCGGTCTCGCCGAGAGAAAGCGGTTGATCTTATTCTTACGTGGACTGAGCGTCTTGAACGCCAGACATCCTCTGCCCGCAAACTGGTTGAAATTCTCCCCGATACCGCCATTGTCGATTTAGTCGCAGAGCGGCCCATTCGGGTGCAAAAGGATCGCCTGGGCCTGCTTCTGTCGTGCCTCGGTGATACCGCTAAGCGAGCGGCGATCGACGACAAATCCGGAATGATCCTGCTCGACGAACAAGCGGTATCAACCATTCGCTGGCAGGCGATGACCTATCTGAATACGCTGGAGGCGGTGCTTACGTCGTGGCACCACAACGTTGCCGACCGCGATATGATCGCCGAACAGTTCGGCTACCTCGTGGACCAGACCAAGGGGTACAATGCTCTCGAACGATTTCGAGCCACCTGCGGTGGCCCACTCGTTTTCCCGGGCATCACGATGTTCGCCGAAGAGTTGAAGAAAAGGCAGAACAAAGTTCTCGAGGGGAAACCGAGTCTTGGCAAGGGTTAAGCGAACGACAAAAAAAGCCCGCGCTCGCTTGCGGCAGATTCATGGCGCTGCTGAAGCGGGAGCATCAGAGAACGGCAGCAGGCCCGTATTGTCTTCGTAGGGCAATTGATCCCTCATGAAGACAGTCGCGCTAGTGTTGTCCTCGTCCGTCATCTTCTGCCCATCGAAAAACAACCCGGGCGACGCTGTTCGATCGGCAATGTACTGGTCACGAAGCGCGCGCAATGCCTGGGCGCGCTCCGTGTCCGTAATTAGCGTGCTGACGCCGCTCGAGGACTGATTCGAACCCTCGTTATCCGGTAGAATCAACGCCGCAAGTGGCTTACCTGACGGCCAAACGTAGGCGTTTGAGTCGTCACCGGCGTGAAGCGAGACCGCCTCGACACGGATCCCGTCGTCTAGCGGAACACCCTGCCTCCAAAGCTCGGGGGCGTTCCGAGTCGCCCACGACCAAGCCGCCTCGAAGCGCGGCCCTCCTTGTATGCAGCGTGCGCGAGAGGTGGCTGCTCGGAGCGACCGCGTCGAAGCGTCTGCTGCGGTGTTGGTCATGCAGTCTTGCAGAGAGGCAAGGTCGCTGAGGTCAACGAGCATTCGCAATTCTTGCTCGAGTGCGGCGCCCAAGTGACCCTGGCGCCACCCCAAATCTCGCGTCATCGGATCCTCAATCCAACCGCCGCCAATCCAATAGCCACACGAGCCGTCAATCATCAAAGATGGATAGCCATTTTCGACGCGGACGATAGAGCCGCGCAGCTCACGGGCATTCTGAGGCTCCACGAAGATACGCAATCTCGCGCCCGCTGAACCATCGCATATGGCGGGCGCTCCCGCGACGCCCCCGTCAGGCTGAGGAGTGGACTGACTTGCGCTCCCACATCCGATACAGGCGAAGGCGCCCGCAGCTACTCCGGCCAGCCATTTCAGTTTTCTCGCGGTCACGACCAAGGCCTCACGGTGTCAGGGCACACATTGCAACCATACCACTGTGCTACTACGTCTCGCGTAGGCCGAGAGGGAACCCGGCGTAAAGCTCGCCCTGCGCGTTCATAAGGGGCCCCCACCGACGAAGACGAGTGGTTTCGGAGGGGAGTGCGTGGGAGTCCGCGCCTCCGCCGGAGGGGGAAAGTTCTTAGAGTCGGAGCTTCAGCCCGATTTGGATCATGCGCGGCGCATTTGGGCGCGCGCCAAAGGGGCGACGGGAAACGAGATCGAGCTCGTTGAAGAGGTTGCGCACGTTGCCGTAAATATCGAGCCAGCGCAGCACGCGGTACTTGGCTCCGATATCCACGAAGAACTGCTTGTCCGTGGAGAGCACCTGATCGAGCGGAGCACTGCCCGCTTGTTCGCGCATGCCCGAGATGTAGGTGGCGGTGCCGTATGCGCTGGCCGGGCCGTACTCGGCGGCGAGCATGGCGTTGAATTGATGGCGCGGCACGTACGGGATCTCATCGCCCTTGGTGACGTTGCCGAACACCGGATCTTCCGAGCTGAAGCTATTTTGGAACTCGGTGCGGGTCAGGGTGTATGCGGCCGTGACTGGGAATTTGACGGGGCCGATCGCGGGCTCGCTCTGTACGTAGGCTTCGATGCCGTAGATGCGTGCTTTGCCGGCGTCGAACTGCTTGTCCAAGCCGGCGTCCACACAGCCGCTGGAGAGCGTGCAGATGTCGGTCATGTTCGAGTAGTCGTTGTAATAGCCGATCAGCTCGGCGCGGATGGCGGGCGACATGTAACGCATGCCGGCCTCGTAGTTGACGCTGAGCTCCGGTTTGACGCCCTCACTGCCCGGCGCGGGCGGGCTGAAGCCGCGGTACACGCCGCCGAGCACGCCGAAGTACGGGAATAGCTCTTGGTACACGCCGAGACCGGGCAAGACGGCGTGCGCGGTGCCGTAGGTGGTGGTCTTCTCGTTCAGCTTCTCGATGAATTTCGAGCGCATCAGCTCGAAGCGAATGCCGGGCGTGACGGTCAGCTTCTTGTAGGTGATCGCGTCGATCGCGTGCACCGAGAAGGCCATGGTCGAGGCTTGATTGAAGGCGGTGACGGTGGTCGCG